>ERZ1740060.9-NODE-9-length-290191-cov-12.584526_pt1 | contig 290191 bp, 260 predicted proteins | sample MGYA00581743_ERZ1740060 | MGnify/ENA primary metagenome ERZ1740060 (study PRJEB43018, sample SAMN04849235) | marine metagenome | isolation source: floating plastic debris | place: Pacific Ocean | collected 2008-08-27 | study: EMG produced TPA metagenomics assembly...
GGAGATCATCCCGCTCACATTCACTTTAATACGGCGACTGAGGGAGGTGGAATTGCCATTAGCTTAACCAACCTGGATGGTACGTCTGGCATCAGTAAAACTTCCGTAATGGTTACAGATAATAATGTCCCTATTACTTACGAAGAGCTGCTCGATTTTAATGGTTACATCAATGTACACCTGAGTCCAGCAGATTTAGCTACTATTGTCGCCCAAGGTGATATCAGAGCAAACGCCCCAGAATAATTCAATTAGCATAATTTAGACTTTTAAACGGGAGAGGTTATTTAGCCTCTCCTTTCTTATGGCGTACTATTAGAAACAGTAGATTCCTTGCTCATAATCAATTAAAAGCAATCTACTACCTGCTTTGCATACTTTTCTGGGAAAATACTGCGTTTTAGGAATGAATTCCTTAAATCTTGATTCGTCCTTAATCGGCAGATTTCGTATCTTTAAAAAATTTCGAGATACCTATGATGAGAATAAATCGCTTTTGCCTTCCTTTTCTTTTCCTGCTAGTGACTCTCGCTGCCTGTAATCCAGGTAAGCGGGCTTTGATAAAAGGCTTCAATAGTTTTGATGGCGGCGAATACAATATCGCCATTGAACAGTACCGTATCGCTATGGATAACGGAGTGGAAGTTGGTGAGTCTAACTACCGTATTGCTGAGTCTTATCGCTTAAGTAACCGGTTAGCCGAAGCCATGCCCTATTACGAGGCAGCCATTGACATGGGCGTAGCTGATACCGCTGCGGTATTTCACTACGCTATGGCGCTGAAGCAAAATGGTGAATACGAACAGGCCAAACAGCAACTAGAAGAATATGTAGAACTATCAGAAGATAGTGTGCTACAACACACCGAATGGGCTCAGCAAGAAATTGCTAACCTGAATAATCTGGATAGTATTCTAATAAAAGACCAGTACTTTGAGATTGAGCCTGTAGCTTCGGTAAACACTGAGGAAGCTGAGTATGCGCCTACCGTTTTTCGGGGTTCTTTTTACTTTACTTCATCGCGTGGTAGTGAGAAAATATATAAGGCTACTGGTACCGGATTTACTAACATATACCGGGCTCCTATCCAAGACAATCAAGTGCTAGCTGATCAAGCCAAAACGCTGGGCGAAGAATTTGCTACTGAGGCTATCAATGAAGGAGTAATCACTTTCTCTCCTAACGGTAAGATGATGGTATTTGCCCGCGGTAATAACGGTAAGCGCAAGGGAACGCAGGATGTAAACTTATATATGTCACGTTACCAGAAAGGTAAATGGACTGCGCCCGAAATTCTGAGTATTAACGATCCTAATGCCTGGGATTCTACTCCTACCTTTAGTCGCGATGGCAAAACGCTTTACTTTGCCTCGAACCGCCCAGGCGGACAAGGTGGTATTGATTTGTACTCAGCGCGAGTAGATGGGCGAGGGCGCTGGAGTAATGTCCGAAACATGGGTAGTAGCATTAATACACCCGGTCACGAAATGTTTCCCTATGTGACCGATGATGGAAAGCTATATTTCTCATCCGATGGTCACCCGAGCATGGGTGCTTTGGATGTTTTCGTGGCTACCCGAAAAGACGGAGAAATCACTATAGAGAACCTAGGCCCTCCGGTTAATTCAGTTGCTGATGATTTTGGTATTTCGTTCACCACGATTAAAGATGGCTACTTCACTTCTAACCGCAACAGCGGAGCGGGCGACGACGATATCTATGCCTTCGTAAATAATGATCCTGAACTGAAAGTCGTCAACTACTTCCTGGCCGGGATTACAGTAACCAAAGATGAAGAGAGCGGAGAGGAAAAAATTGTAGACGGAGTAAAAGTGAAACTTAAATTTCCGCAGGGCAATGATATTGCTAATGAAACTACTGGTAACGAAGGCGAATTCAATTTTAAAGTTGACGGTGGTACTAACTACGAACTGATTGCTGAGAAGGAAGGCTTCTTTACCGAGCGGGTTGATTTTAGTACCATCGGAAAAACCATTCCGCAAGAAAATCTAGTGGCGATGATAACTGACACTACCTTCCGCGCCAAAATTGTGCTGAACAAACTGGTATTGGATAAACCCATCGTGATGGAAAACATCTACTATGAATTTGACGAGTGGTTTATTACCGACGCAGCAGCCATAGAACTGGATAAACTGGTAAACATTCTGGAAGATAACCCTCAGATCGTTATCGAGCTAAGTTCGCATACGGATGCTCAGGGTGATAATGATTATAACCAAGCTCTATCTCAACGACGGGCGGAGTCAGCAGTTCAATACTTAGTAGAAAGCGGCATTAGCCCTAACCGAATTACGGCGCGAGGTTACGGAGAGAGTCAGCTTATCATTAAAAATGCGATAAACGACGATCAGCACGAAATTAACCGTCGTACCGAGTTTAAAGTAACTCGTATCCAACAGAACAGTACCCAAGCGAATAACTCTTCGGAATAGACGTTGGTCAACGCCTTTCAAGAAATGCTCATTCATGCCTGGTGAATGGGCGTTTCTTTTTTCAGCCACCCCTAAGAACTTGTTTAAATTTTGAAAAGAGCAGGTCAGTGGATAAACTTTGGGTCAACCAAAACTCAAAAGTTTATGCAAACGCGATATAAGCGACTCACTGACCTGCAATGGGAAATTATGAAAGAATGTTTGCCCATCCAACGAAAACGGAAATACGATCTGCGAGGCATCGTTGATGCTATCTTTTGGTATTTACGCCTAGGGGGACAGTGGCGAAATCTACCAGAAGGATATCCACCCTATACGAGCGTTTACTACTATTTTAGGATCTGGAAAGCAGATGGTACGCTAGAAAACCTCAATGCTCATTTAAACCGTAGAGAACGAAAACGAGTCGGTAAAGAAGAAACCCCTAGTATGCTTTCAATTGATACTCAGTCTATTAAAGCAGCTCCTTTTGTACAGCAAGAGCGGGGCATAGACGGTAATAAACGGATTAATGGGCGAAAAAGACATGTAATTACCGACACATTAGGACTGATTTGGGGCGTAGTCGTCCATGCAGCTCACCTAGCTGATGGCAATACCGCCGAGCGTGTAGTTGCCCCTTTACAAGGCTATGTCTATCGGATGAAAAAAATCTTGGCCGATGCGGCTTACAAGCATACCTTCATGGACTGGGTTTCTAATAACTTACTGGAAGTAGAGGTGGAAATATCTTCGCGTCCTCCAACCCAAAAGGGATTTGTTCCCGTGAAGTGGCGATGGGTGACGGAACGTACTTTTGGCACGTTTAATCGCCCGGCGACCCGGTTCTTTCGGAGGCTAGATAAGGATCACGAAAAAACAACAAAAAGCGCAGAAGCATGGGTATTGTGGCAGAATTGCCAATTAATTTTGAATCGCTTGGATAAATGACCAAATAGAATTTTTCAACAAGCTCTAAGTTGTTTTGGGCTATTCTGAGAAAGTTGATTTATCTCTTCACAAATGATTGTACATTGCACATTATTCATTGTTAATTGTTCAGGTATGAGCGAACGTTACCAGCAAAGAGGAGTTTCTGCTACCAAAGAAGATGTACACCGAGCTATTCGTCACGTAGATAAAGGGTTATTTCCCCAAGCCTTCTGCAAAATTGTTCCTGACTGGCTAGGGGGTGATCCGACTTACTGCAACATTATGCACGCCGATGGAGCCGGAACCAAATCATCGTTAGCCTATTTGTACTGGAAAGAGACAGGTGATCTATCGGTTTGGAAAGGTATTGCTCAGGATGCCGTAGTCATGAATACCGATGATCTACTATGTGTAGGTGCAATTAATAACATTTTGCTCTCGTCTACTATCGGTCGTAACAAACACCTGATTCCCGGTGAAGTCATTCAGGCTATTATTGAGGGAACGGAAGAAGTGTTGCAACTGCTTCGCGATCACGGGATGAACATTATCAGTACCGGAGGTGAAACGGCTGACTTAGGTGATTTGGTACGAACTATTGTGGTAGACAGTACCGTTACCGCTCGGATGCGCCGTGAGGATGTGATCTCTAATGACCGCATTGCTGCCGGAGATGTGGTTATCGGGTTAGCTTCCTTCGGTCAAGCCTCTTATGAAACGGAGTACAACGGAGGTATGGGTAGCAACGGTCTTACCTCGGCTCGCCATGATGTGTTTCATCACTTGTTAGCCGAGCGTTACCCCGAAAGCTATGATCCCCAGGTTCCATCCGAGTTAGTGTACTCTGGTAGCAAATCGCTAACGGATAAGATAACTGCTGAGGAAAAGGAAATTACGGTAGGAAAGCTGGTTCTCTCACCAACCCGTACTTACGCTCCTATTTTGCAGGAGATTCTGAAAAACTATCGCAATCGGATTCACGGAATGGTGCATTGCAGTGGTGGTGCTCAGACCAAGGTGCTACATTTCATTGATAATCTACACGTAGTAAAAGATAACCTATTCTCTACCCCTCCGCTATTCCAAATTATTCAACAAGAAAGTCAAACCAGTTGGCAAGAGATGTACCAGGTATTCAATATGGGACATCGGCTGGAGCTATACGTACCCGAAACCTTAGCCGAAGAAATAATTAGTATATCGGAAAAATTTGGAGTGGCTGCTCAGATTATTGGGCGAGTTAAGCCTTCTGATCAGAAACAAGTGACGATAGAAAGTGAGCACGGTACGTTTGTTTATTAGCAACCCATACCATTCTGACACCGTAACTGAACAATAAGCTCTTCTAACTCCGTTGGGCGTTGGGTACCTACTAGTATTTTCTGATCGTCGACTAAATGCAGTTGTACGCCTGAGTTACCAGAAATAGTGTAGGCTTTTCCTTGCGGGCCGTAACGCATTCCCCAACCACCGTATTCAGCAATTCCATCGTAGTTACGAATGTACATCTCATCAATATCTGCCCACTTTATATTACGGGACGACCACTGAAACGGAAATAGCTGAAACTGTATGCCTTGCTCGTTGACTTGTACGAAAAGGTGTGCTTTGTAGGCCAATAGCACTAATACTCCCCAGATAAACCCCATAAACAGCAAAGCTGGAACCGATAGCCAAGAGGTATCTGATACCTGATATTGAATCAGTTGAAGAGCTCCTAGAAACAGTAATGTCCCTAACATTGCCCCTAATAGTACCCAAATCCAGGTTTGTCGATAGCGTTGAATTTCAGTGAAGTAAGGGGCTGCCGAATCTTCCGCTCTGAATGACGGTTGTTTGGTCGTTACCATAACGCAATCTAGCCTTATTTGCTAGTACTAGTTACGAAGAGATACCCTATATTCAAAGCAATATTGCTCTTGACTATGTAAGTTATTACATTTTCTTTGTAGGTTATTAGTTTTCTTCTTCTCGTATTATTTTGGGAATTGCGAGACTTACCTGTATCTTCAAATCGTATCTTTTTTAGTCCATTCAGTACCTCATTCGCGACGCTTTTGCCGTTCAAAGAGGCATTTAGATTTATTGCCAATATGCATACCACAAAGATTATTGATGCCCGAGTGGTCAACGAGGAGCAAATTCAAGAAGTAGATATTTTGATCGAGGGATCTTTTATTAGCCGGATTGATACAGATCTATCCTCAGTAGCCACCGATGATACGTATGATGCCCAAGGAAAGTACCTCCTACCCGGACTCATCGATGACCAGGTACATTTCCGGGAGCCAGGGCTGACGTATAAAGCCAATATTTACTCTGAATCTAAAGCCGCTGTGGCCGGAGGGATTACCTCTTTTATGGAGATGCCTAATACCGTGCCTAATGCACTTACGCAAGATTTACTTCAGGATAAGTACAATATAGCCGCCCGTAGCTCTTTGGCAAACTATTCATTCTACATGGGGGTATCAAATGATAACCTAGAAGAAGTACTTAAAACCAATACTCAGCAAGTGTGTGGTCTGAAGGTATTTATGGGTTCTTCTACGGGTAATATGCTCGTTGATAATGAGCAGACACTACGGAACGTATTTGCCAAGTCACCGATGCTAGTTGCTACCCATTGCGAAGATGAAGCGACTGTTCGCGCCAACATGGAGCAATTCCGCGAAAAATACGGGGCGGAAGTGCCTATCCGATGTCATCCCGAAATTCGTAGCGAAGAGGCTTGTTATAAATCTTCTTCACTGGCGGTTGCTTTGGCAAAAGAGTTTGGTACGCGCTTGCATGTTTTACACATTTCTACTGCCAAAGAGTTGTCACTATTCAGTAACGGACTTCCTTTAGAAGATAAATATATCACAGCTGAAGCCTGCTTACACCACCTATGGTTTAACGATCATGATTACGAGACAAAGGGTACATTGATAAAATGGAACCCAGCGGTAAAAACCGCTCAAGACCAAGAGGCTATTCTCGCTGCGGTGCTCAATGATACCATCGACGTATTAGCTACCGACCACGCCCCTCATACCTTAGAGGAAAAACAAAATACTTACTTTAAAGCTCCATCGGGCGGACCATTAGTACAACACAATCTAGTGGCTCTTCTGGAGATGTATCATCAGAGTAAAATCACTTTAGAAACTATCGTAAAGAAAGCCTGCCACCATCCAGCTCAATTATTTGAGGTAGATCGCAGAGGTTTTATACGTGAGGGATACTATGCCGATTTAGTACTGGTAGATCTAGGCCGTCCGTGGAAAGTGCAAACTGATAATATCCTCTACCTATGTGGTTGGTCACCTTTTGAAGGGACGACTTTCCATTCGCAGGTAACGCACACCTTTGTTTCGGGTCATTGCGTGTATGCCGACGGACATTTTGACGAATCGCAGCAAGGATTACGGTTGCAGTTCAAGAGAGCGGCCAATTAGCAACGTTTTGATTAAGAAAGCGTTTTCTTCACTAAGAATATTGGTGTGGCAAAAAAACTGAATATCGCTTTATTTCTTTTCACGCTACTTGCTTATGTTAGCCCCTATATTTCGCCAGCTCGGGCGTGGCTCACCGGTTTTCTGTCGCTTACTATTCCGGGGTTACTTCTACTACACGCTTTCTTGCTTACCTACTACATTGTACAACGAAAAAAGTGGTATATGTACTCGCTAGTAGCCTTAGCTTTAGGATATCAATACCTATTAGCTAGCTTCTCAGTTAGTAACCCTGCCAACCCTACTCCAGAGACCTTCTCAGTACTGAGTTACAACGTGCGGGTTTTCAATACCTACGCTTACTTACAAAATGAAAATGAACCGGGAAAGGCCATGATTGATTGGTTGGTAAGCGACACGGCTCACATTAAGTGTTTACAAGAATATTATAACAACAGTCGGTCTGCTATTTTTAACACCACTGCTCAACTAAAGTCAAGTGGTACATATAACACATACATTCAACCCAATCTGGTTAACCGAATAGGAGCTGAGTTTGGGTTAGCCATCTTTAGCCGCTATCCGGTTCTACAACGCGGGGTTATCGCCCTGCCAGACTCCAGCCATTTTGGCATTTATGCTGACCTGAAAATTCGGCAGGACACGGTGCGGGTATATAATGTACACCTTCAGTCAATGAGTATTGATGAGCGGAACTTAAGCAACTTTGAAGGAGTGAAAAATAATTACCCCTCAGTGTTTCAAAAACTAAAGCAAGGGTTCATGGGTCGAGCCGGCCAAATAGATCATCTAGTAACCCATTTACAGGCTAGCCCTTACCCTGTCATCGTTTGTGGTGACTTTAATGACTTACCATATAGTTACACATATTTTAGCATGCGGAGAAACTTACTAAATGCCTTTGAGAGAGCTGGTAATGGTCTCGGATTTAGCTATAATGGTCGTTTATTTTTCCTTCGGATTGATAATCAATTCTACAGCAAAACCTTATACGCTCATCAATACCAAACCATTCGTGAGGTTACCTACTCTGATCATTTCCCCGTGAGGGCGGTATACAGTTTTACTAAAAATTAGTGGCAGTATTGGTAATATACTTATAGATTCCTAAATTTGTCTCCCTTTATAAATGGTGATTGTAGTTCAGTTGGTTAGAACGCCTGATTGTGGTTCAGGAGGTCGCGGGTTCGAGTCCCGTCTTTCACCCTTTAACCACCACTACAAGAGCCGCTTGTGCTAGGGCATAAGTGGTTTTTTTTGTACCTTACTACACTAAGTCACGTATTTAAAGATACAACTAAACAGTAGTTTCACTTACAATAGTAAAGTACTTTTTCACCATTGTTAATCAATCGCATCCTTATTTGGGGAGTATGTCAACATCTGAGTTTACACTATTACCTTTGCAGGAAAAAATAGACCTACTGTACCAGGAGGGCACCTTCATAGTAGCTATTCGGTACTATGGTTATAAGATAAATCTTTATCTGATTCACGGCTTTTACGTAGAGGTATTCTACAACCATAAGCTAGACCAAATTGAGCAAATTGACTTACTGCCTAACTCTCATACTCGCCTTAAGTTCTACTCTGACCAGATCTCTCTACCACAAGATTTACTGAATTAGTGTTCAAGCGACTGTCACACGCTGTTCAAAATTAAAGGAAACATAAACACGATAATACCTCGCACAATAACGCTACATCATATCGTTACATTCCCCCAGTTTTCCCCTGAGCGTATCCGGTTCAGCTGGGTATGGGTAATGTTAAAACGTTTAGCAATCATACTGAGGCGGGTCTTATTGCTTTTTAACAACCGCTTAATCACCCTAACATCAGACTCAGTTAGCTTATATCCCGTAGTACGGCTTCGCAGTATAGCCGGATTATGATTATTGTGCTCGTTCAACTCTAGCTCAGTCATCCAGCGCAGGTTATAACGGCTATTGTTTTGCTTGTTATAATCCAGGTGCACAACATATTTGTGATGAACAGAGGGTCGTTCTAAAAAGGTGCTCGCCACTAAGCGATGAATGTAGTGGGTTTGTGATACCTTTTTTCCCAGACGAACCATTACTGATAAATACCCATTTACATTAGATCCTTTCATAATGCGTCCCTTGGTCTTATCAACAGCGAAGCTTTTGACTCGACCATGACTAGATACTTCGTAGCGGGCATGGGGTAGTGAGGTGGCGAAGCGAATTTCTTTCCATGTTTCGCTTCTGTATCGATCGATACTCATTGTAAAAAATTTGTGAGGTTAACAGATGAATATTACTGAAAAAAAGTTTTGTTAATTTGAATTAGCCAAGATACTCAACAGCGTACTATGTATTTTCAGTACCTGTGGTACTACTAACACACTTCCACTGTTGTTGATTGTGAAATCAGCTAAGCGACGACGCTTCTCATCGCTAAACTGCTTATCCATAATAGCTGTCACTTGACTTTTTGCTCGATGAATATCCCGTCTTAACACTCGTTGCAAGCGAGTAGTACGGTCAGCATCAACATTAATAACATAATTGAGCTCACGGTAAGAGCCAGATTCATAAAGTAAAGCAGCCTCTTTGAGTGTATAGGGTTTGTTTACATGGCACTTTACCCATTGGACGTAGTCTTCCGCAACTTTAGGGTGTACTATCTGATTTAGCAAGGACAATTTCTCAGGATTGTTAAATACTTCCTGAGCTAAAAAAAAACGATCTAAGTCTCCCTGTTGGTTATAGGCAGCGTTACCAAAGGCCGACTTAATTTGTTTTATTAAGTAAGGGTCATTTTGCTGAAGCCACTTGGCACGCTGATCGGCGTAATATACATCAATTCCTAGAACTTCAAAAATTTTACAAAGAAAAGTCTTTCCTGAGCCAATTCCCCCGGTAATCCCTATTTTGAGTGATTTAGGGGGCATAATTCACAGGTATGCGCGAGGGATTGAAATGAACATCACTCACAATGGCAGGAATATCTACCAATTTCACCGCCACTGTACTGTCTTCCTGATTCAAAGTTTGCAAGTCGGCCTGTGCTTCAAAATTAAGCTGGTTTAGTGCGGGAGAGATAACATCGGGTAACCAAAACGACACGGTTACAAAATCCTGCGAGAGATAGACAGCAGAATCCCCAGGAAAGTTAATAGGTGCAACTGGCGTTCTTCTCTCTATTTTAGTGTATAGCTCAGCGGCTAAGTTCACTGTTATTTCATCTGGAAAGAATTCTACATGATGATCAATAGTAGGCACGTCCAGGGTAGTTTCTATTTCACCCGAAATCTCTCTGTTATCCATAGATAGCTGTAAGGTATCGGGTAGCTGCTGTATAATTGAAGCAGGTCCCCACACTTCTATCTGAGAAGGAGACAGCACAATATCCGACACCATACGATAATTTTCAACCAGACGCATTGACTCAGGATCTACAGTAACGGATAAGTTTCTGCTTTGAGTACTATCTATGCTAATACGCAAAGTATCTGTCACTATCTGATCGAGGGTGAGATTATCCAAGCGACTGCTGATCTGCTCAGTGAGAGATTGTACTAATATATATTTAGTTTGGGTAGGCGTATCCAAACTTATTTCAATGGGAGAAGTATTTAAGCGTAATGATTTTTTAAGCAGATCCCAACCACCTCCGGTTACCTGCACAGTTACATCTTCCGGAAGTTCGCTCAATAAATAGATATTACTATCAGATGGGTAGGTAATATTAACTGGATAACGAACGCGGGTAGTGTAGCCTTCTTTATTGAGGGCACTGAAAAACCAGAAAGTAGTAGCTGCGATGAGACAAAGAACTACTACCTTAAGGTTTCCCTGCCGAGAGGGAAGTCGCCGCTCAATAAAACGGGTGAAATTCTGTAAATTTTTAGCACGTCGGCTCACGACTATTACTTGGCATATTGCTTACTAGCTTCTAATGAGATAGAGGTTTTATCAAACTTGATGCGTGCCCCCCGTTCTACTTCCAGGGTTACACTATTTTCATCAAGTGCTACCACTTTACCGTGCATCCCCCCAACCGTCACCACCATATCGCCTTTTTTAACTGCCCCAATAAAGTTTTTCTGATCCTTTTGTTTCTTTTGTTGGGGTCGGATCATAAAAAAGTAAAATATAATGGCAATCCCACCCAGTAAGATGAGATTGCTAATCAGCCCGCTTTGACCAGAACTGGCCTGGAGCAGAATAAATTGCAACATAGGTTGGTTAGTTAATCAATCAGTAAAATTACTTGCGAACAGGTCCGTTCACTGCTTCGCTTTTGGGAGTTACATTTGTTTTGATAAATAATCGTGTAACTGCCGGATCTGTATTAGCTGTAATGGTAATTGTTTTATTCTGCACACCCGGACGGCTCTGGCTATTAAACTTCACCTGAACCTCACCTGTTTCGCCAGGAGCTACGGGTTCGCGAGAGTAACTAGGCGTAGTACAACCACAAGAAGCCGAGGTACTTTGGATTACGAGAGGAGCTTCACCAATGTTGGTGAATTTGAAGACGTGCTCCACTACTTCACCCTCGTCGATGGTACCAAAATCATAATTCAACTCTTCAAACTCAAACTTGGGCAACTCCGCACTTGCTTCAGCAGAAGTAGGAGTTACATTTTCTGAAGTGACCACTTCAGTAGCTGGGGTTTCTACCGATGCTGCTTTGGTATCAGAAGCCTGACTTCCAGCATTAGAATTACAACTACTTAAACTCCAAACCCCAGCAAGGGCGACCATTAGACTTAAACCAACTTGTTTCATGATATTCTAAGATTATGTAAGATATATACTATCAACTATTATTATTCTTTACGAATTTGACCCAAAAGGTTATCTACATCATCTAGTAATTGTCGGGCTTTTTCTTTGGCATCGTTAATCACTTTCTCTCCATCACTTTTCGCTACACTATCGGGCAATTGCTCCTTTGAACGGACCAGGTCGCCCATCAGTTCCTCCAATTTGAAACGATACCGCTCCAGCCGATAGGTCATCCGATCGCGCGTATTGGTACCTGTATCAGGGGCGTACAAAAACCCAACAGCTAGCCCGGCTACCAGACCAGACAATAGAAGTACTAAACTGCCTATAGTTTTGCTCATAAATGCTATAAATTAATATACTTATATTCTTTACAAAGGTCGCATTATCTGCGAATTTCGCAAAATAAGCAATACGCTTAGCGATTATCAATCAGCCCTCGGCCACTCTTCCGAATCAATCCTTTCTCCTGCAACGACTGTGCGATTACATCTAGTAGCCCATTAATAAATTGTTTACTCTTTTGGGTACTGTATTGTTTAGATATATCTACATATTCATTAATCGTTACCTTCACCGGGATGCTAGGAAAGTTAAGCATCTCGGCAATCGCCATCTTCAAGATTACTTGATCCATACTAGCAATACGGTCTACTGCCCAGTTTTTAGACTTATCTGCAATAATTTGCTCATATTCAGTACCGTTGCGAGCGGTCAGGCTGTACAGCTCCTCAAAAAAGGCTTTATCATCTTCCCAGTTCGGCGTGAGGCTTGCAATCTCAATACCCCCATCCGGATGATCAGCTAATGATTTCAGGCTTCGGTTTACCAGGCTTTTAATCACTTTTTGATTTTCTTCCCAACTGATATCCAGCTCTTCAAAGAAATTATTGACAACCTCGCTCTTCAGTAAATGTTCGTTGAACACGTGCCGAACAATAGTAATGTCATCTTCTAGTGTAGTTTCACTCGAGTGCTGATAAGCATGGAACGTTTCATCTGCCTTGATAGTATTTCGATAGAGCTGCCGAATGTCTCCTTGCTGCTCTTGCCACGACCAATTTTTACTAGCTGCCTCCGCATGTAAGGCTTGGTGATCACGAATAGCCTGCACTACTGGGTTGAGATAGAAGCGAGTAGAAACTCTTTCCTCAGGCAACACACTTTCGTTAGAGATAATCTTTTTCTGAGTTTCCCGATGCGATTCATCGGCAATAGCTACCAACAGCAATAACGAAAGTTTATAGTGATCGCTCATGCTTTCCACCCGAGCTAGCATCTGGTTCTTCAGAAAAGTACGGTCTTTCTGCGTTTGAGCATCGTAGCGTTGCAAAGCTTCTTTGGCAACCTGCTGGGCCGTTTCTGACGATTTTGCTGAACCTAAATTTCCCTCAAGTCGGGCGGTTAATATCTCCTCAGCCATCCGGCGGTCTTGCGCCAATTGCTCTGGGTCAGGAAGTTCCATCGCGTTTAGGTCAGGCTCAAATGCCTCACGCACATAATCAAACGCTAGTGCATGATTAGCTTGCTGACACTGCTGATACGCATAAATATGCTGCATAGCCTTAATCCTCAAAAGTCGTCGATTCAGCATAAAATAATGGAGTTGTAACTTACTAACAGCAGAGAAACAACAAAACGAGTCGAATGATTTACCACATTGGGCTTTTTTATAACTGCTGGTGTTAAAGTTTTGGGGTGTTATCGTGTTAGAGCGTCTTAGTTGAGATTTAAGTTTTTGGATTGTTTAGCACAAACTCTGAACCCAAAACTATAATACTGCAAAACCATAACACAATAATACTTCTACCTTAATTGAGAAACATCGGTGATTCGATCTTCAGCCATCTGCATAGCTATTTGGTAAGAGGAAACTTGCTGACGGGTAGCCTGCTGAAGAACATCGCGACAGACATCATAAATACGCTCGGCTTTCTGGAATAAGTATTCCTTAGAATACTGACCGAGATATTCAGCGGCTACTGCCATAATTCCTCCTGCATTCACTAAAATATCGGGAGCATAAATGATGCCCTTCTTCTGAAGCATCGCACCGTGTTTTTGTTCATCAGCCAATTGATTATTAGCTCCTCCGGCAATTACCTGGCAAGTAAGGCGGGCAATAGTTTCATCGTTAAGTGTGGCTCCTAAGGCACAAGGGGAGTAAATGTCCGCCGGAATATCGTAGATACCATCCATACTGACGACATGCGCGCCAAACTCTCTGGAGATTCGTTGCAGCTTATCTTCAGAAACATCAGAGGCAAAAACAACGGCTTTTTCTTTAACTAAATATTCAGTCAGTTTTCTTCCTACGGCGCCCACACCTTGCACGGCTACCTTCTTCCCTTCCAGGTTGTCGGTCCCGTAAGCTTCTTTAGCTGCTGCCTTTATACCCATATACACCCCATAGGCGGTAATCACTCCTGAAGAGCCCGAACCACCAATAGTTTCTGGCAAGCCCGTTACGTGGCGGGTTTCCATACTTATGTACTCGAGGTCACGTAGGGTCATATTTACATCGCCAGCCGTTACATACTTTCCTCCCAACCCATCAATAAATCTTCCGAACCGACGTAAGTAAGCTTCGTTTTTTAACTTCTTCGGATCACCAATCAGTACTGCTTTACCGCCTCCTACGTTCAGTCCCGAAATCGCTGACTTGTAGGTCATTCCCCGGGCTAGCCGGATAGCATCCGTTAGAGCCTCCTCATCCGAGGCGTAATTCCACATACGGGTACCACCCATCGCCGGTCCTAATGCGGTAGAATGAATCGCCACGATGGCTTTCAGTCCGGTAGTTTTATCGTAGCAGTGTACAATTTGCTCGTGTTCGTAGGGCTGCATACGATCGAATACCGAGGGCTTAGCCGGTTCAGATTTACCATTTTCTTGCTGCAAGGTAGCCGATTGATCAGCCGATATAGTTTCCATAATGATTACTTTCCAAGGAAGGCAAAGGTAGATTTTTTTTGAGTAGACAACAATTCATTGTAGTCAGTAAGAACCATTTGAGATTACAACCGTTTTAAATCAACGTGAAGGAACTCAGCTATCTCAATAAGTACCTCTACAAGTATCGGTACCGCCTCTTACTCGGACTATTATTCATCATCATTTCCAACATTCTGGCGATTATTCCCGCCCAGATTGTCCGTCGGGCTATTAACTTGGTGCAGGAAAATATTTCGCTCTACCGGATTTTTGAAGGCTTAGAGTTGCAGGAGCGTATTTACGACACCTTTGCCGGAAGTATTTTGGTGTACGGAGTGGCTATTTTGGCTCTAGCTTTGGCTAAGGGCTTTTTCACCTTTCTGATGCGCCAGACAATTATTGTGGTTTCTCGGCTAATTGAGTACGACCTGAAGAATGAGGTATACGACCACTATCAGTCGCTGCCGATGAGCTTCTACCGTAAGAACAACACAGGCGATTTAATGGCTCGTATCTCAGAGGATGTGAGTAAGGTGCGAATGTATCTGGGACCCGCCATTATGTATGGGCTGAATCTCTCGGTACTGTTCATCATTCTTATTCCTTATATGATTTCGGTGAATGCCCGGCTGACGCTATATACGCTAATTCCCCTACCCATTCTCTCGCTAAGTATTTACTACGTTAACAATATCATCAACCGAAAGTCTGAAGAAATTCAGCGAAGTCTCTCAGGTTTATCTACTTATGTGCAGGAAGCTTTTTCGGGCATCCGGGTACTGAAGGCATTTGTACGGGAAGAAGATTCAGCCAATCAATTCAGTGTAGAAAGTAACGATTACAAAGAAAAGTCTATCAGTCTGGCAAAAGTGAATGCGCTATTCATTCCCTTGATTATGGCACTGGTTGGGCTAAGTTCCGTAATTACCGTATTCATTGGGGGGATGGAAGTGATTAGCGGAGCAATTTCTCCGGGGGTGATTGCCGAATTCATCATCTACGTAAATATGCTCACCTGGCCGGTAGCTTCGCTGGGTTGGATTACTAGTATTGTTCAGCGGGCAGCGGCATCCCAAAAGCGGATTAATGAATTTCTGGATACGAAAACAACCATTATCTCTGAGGAGAATGTTGAGCGAGAGATTGCCGGCAATATTCGGTTAGAGAATGTAGATTTTGTGTACCCTGACTCAGGAATTCACGCACTTAATAATGTTTCGTTTGACGTAGAAGCGGGACAATCTATCGCAATTGTAGGCACCACAGGTTCGGGCAAAAGTACCATTGCCAACATTATTCCCCGAATGTACGACGTAAGCTCTGGTAACGTCTTCATTGACGATATCAATATTAAAAAGTACGATCTGGAATCGCTCCGCAGTCAGATTGGGTACGTTCCTCAGGATGTGTTCCTATTCTCAGACACTATCTTTAATAACATTGCTTTCGGCTCAGAAGATGAACCCAATGAAGAGGAGATCAAAGAAGCTGCCTACATCGCCGATCTGGAAAAAACCCTGAATGAATTTCCTGAGGGTTTTGGTACCCGTTTGGGCGAGCGAGGAATCACGCTCTCCGGTGGGCAAAAGCAACGAGTTTCTATTGCCCGAGCTATTGCTCGCAACCCAAAAATTCTGATTCTAGATGATTGCCTCTCCGCTGTAGACACCAAGACTGAAAATACCATCCTCAATGGTTTGAAGGAGGTGATGAAAGACCGCACTACAGTGATTATCTCTCACCGGGTTTCTTCAGCCAAACTAGCCGACAAGATCATTGTGCTAGATGATGGCTGCATCGTAGAGCAAGGCACCAACGAATCGCTGTTAGCACAAAACGGGGTGTACAAAGAACTCTACGACAAGCAATTACAGGCGGACGAAGCTGAGGTTACTTCTCGTTAGAAAACAGTTTCTCAAGCTTTTCTCCTTAACAAAGACTCCTATCTTTGCAAAGAGGACTATTACCAATTAGGTATGAGCAAGCAAGGCGCGAACAATTCTTATTTCGGAAATATTGGGGAAGCGATTAGTTCATTATTGACGGGATTAAAGTTATCCTTCCGCCACTTGTGGCAGGCTCGGCGAAAACGGGAACCAATGGGTGTGGCCGAAGATAATTACTTCGAGCGGCAAAATGGTATTGTTACCCTCCAGTATCCGAATGAGACCTTTCCGGTGCCAGACATCGGGCGTTACCAGCTACATAATGAGATTGACGACTGCATCGTTTGCGACAAGTGTGCAAAGATTTGTCCGGTGAACTGTATTGATATTGAACCTATACGGGCAACCGAGGAAATTGGCAAAACCTCGGATGGTTCATCCAAGCGGATTTATGCGGCAAAGTTCGATATTGATATGGCTAAGTGTTGCTTCTGTGGTCTCTGCACTACGGTATGCCCCACCGAATGCCTGACCATGACCAAAGACTACGACTTTAGCGTCTTTGACGTTAGTAATCATAACTTTGCTTTTTCTGAAATGACCGAGGCGGAGATTACTGAGAAGAAGCAGGAGTTTGAAGAATTTCAGAAGAAGAAGGCCGCAGCCAAAGCTAGTGCGCCTAAGCCTAAAGCTGCCGTTCGCCCCAAAGTAGGAGTCAAGCCCACTTTCAAACCTAGAATTCTTGTTCCAAAGAAAAAACCCAACCAACCGCCTCCAGAAGAATGAATCTATCAGCAGAAGCACTAGCCTTTTACGCATTTGCCGGATTGATCGTACTTTCGGCACTCGTTATTCTGTTTACCCGTAATGTATTGTACGCCGCCTTTTCGTTACTACTCACTTTCCTAGGAATTTCTGCCGTTTACGTACTGGCGGGAGCTGACTTCTTGGCGGTGATGCAGATTTTGGTATACGTAGGTGGAGTGCTAGTATTACTAGTTTTCGGAGTGATGCTTACTAACCGAGTAGCCGGAAAATCAGTGCGAACACAGCATCACAATCAATTTTGGGGCTTATTCATTGGGGGATCACTGTTTTTCTTACTGGCGCAAACCGTAGTACAAACTAACTTGGCTGATTTACCCTGGCTGAAAGCATCAGAAACCATAAAGACTTCAACAGTTTCAACGCTAGGAATTCAGCTAATGAGTGATTTTATTTTGCCATTCGAGTTGACTGGAGTACTACTACTCGTAGCCCTAATCGGAGCAGCCTACGTAGCCCAACGACAGTTATAGTTCAAGTGTTCAAACTTACACAATTCTTGAACACCTGAGTACACGAACACCATAACACCGAAGATTAAAAAACATCCCGCCATACGCGACGACGTTGCAGCTTCAGGTCGCTAAGCATGGATGATTTTACATTGATCTGTACATAGTACGAAGTAAAACGTCCGAAGGGAACCCAATCAAAACGGAAATCAAAGCAGTCTAAATCACGAAAAATAGTGACATTGGTCTGGGTGAAATCCCGCATCTGGAAATCATAGCCCGACTGAAAGCGTACTTTCCATTTAGGGGTCAGGTTAGCATCACCTGAAAATTGTAACGACTGCCGGATAGGCCCGGTAGGTTGGCGGGCGTAGAATTCGTTTTCAGGGGGAGCTGGTTCAAGAACTTCTCTTCTCAAATCCTTGCTGTAATTAAATGCATAGCGTAGCTGCAAGCTCCAGGCTACATCAAAATCAGCATAATCACCGTACTCGGGTCCAACGAGTTCTAGCTGGTCCAGTTCATCTACCGTGGGGTCTAAATCGTTTTCTATGTCGCCTTCAACGTCTTCACTCTTTGCCTCTTTTTTCTTAGGTTGCAAGCGGGTACTAATATTGAAGTTAGCACGCGATAAGGTACCAATACTAAAGTCTCGCCCATTGACCCCACCCTCCCCATCTGGAGTAGGGGTTCTATCCCAGGCGTACTGGTCGTACTTAATTAAAGGCGCAAATATCTCGCCGTTCTGGGCGGTATCTCTTGGATTAGATGGGTCGGGAATGTATACGTAGGGATCTACGGTAGCCCCACCATTTATAGATACCTGGCCGTCGAAGAGGCGGGTACGGGCGGAGAGGTTGAAGGGAGCTAATTTGAATGAGTCGGCTACAAAGTTATAGCTGGTACTAAGTTGCAAGCTCTCAAAAATTGGTATCTTCTTAGTGGCATTTTCAGCATCGGTTGTGTCTTTCTTATCCCGCACCTTCATTTCAATATTATTACCCAATGAGAAACCAATTGACCCAGCTTGACCAGCGTTAGGGGCACGGTATACTCGTTCATCAAATAATGGAACCGTTACAAGATTTCGGTCACGCCCTTGAAAGAATGGGTCACTAATAGAATCTAGTACCGGACCAATTCGCACATCCTGGTAGTAGCGGCCTTCGTAATTGGGAGTGTATCCCACACTGATGGAAGGGATAATTGTATGCCGGATTGCCTGAATATTACCACCACTTTTAAAAGGAACCGTACCGTAGATTCGAGTGCTAAAGCTCATGCTGGTGCTCCACGAACTTACCCGATGAAAGCCTGGAATAGTATCAATCACAATGTTGTTAAAATCGCTATCGTTATAAGCAAACTTATTCAGGTACCAAATTTCCTCGTAGTTAAACGAGGGTGAAGCTGTGATAAATTTTAACACGTTAAATGAAGTAGAAATCGGAATAGTATGACGGATTCCGGTCTCAGTCCGCTTTAAGATTTCTGGTAGGTTATCACCATTAATTGCCAGAATACTGTCAGCCAATACAGGGTCATATCCGGCAATCTGATCAAATGGGATGTTACGAGGCGGATTTACCCGCTCGTTGGTAAACTCATTACGCCCCTGCATACGGTAACCAACGTTTACTTTGGCCAGCCAGCCAGTGCGCCGTTTGGCAATATTCTGGAACGGATAAATTCGGTTCATATTTACCGAAACGTCGGGTAGTAGTACATTAAATGTTCCGGTAATCAAGTTTTGGTTGTGCCGGGCACTTAACGCCATATTAAAGGGCGTATTCCGAAAAGAGGTAGAGTACTGAACGCTAGAGTTGAGCGTAGTATTCAGGTTTTGCTGTACGGCTAACGAAGGATTATTTACATTGTAAGTACTCGTAGCTGCATTAATTGAAGCGGAAAACCGACTATTGCCCCGTGCCTGAGGGGCATGCCGGAAATTAATTCTGAAATCTCGAGCGGTTTCTGAATCTTCGTTGTCGGGGTCTACCCGCTGTTGGTTAAAGCGGAAATCCAGACCACCGTTGTAGGCGTAACGTTTACGATACTGTGAATTGATAGTGAAACCGTAGCTTCCTTTGGAATATATCTCACCTAGCAGCGTCATATTCACGTATTCATTAATATCAAAGTAGTAGCCCCCATTTCTCAGGAAGAAACCCCGCCGCTGCTCCTCGCCATACTGCGGAATAATGATACCTGAATTCTGCTCCCGAGGCATAGGAAAAATACCAAACGGTAACCCAAGTGGAGTGGGAATATCGGTAATCACTACGTTGAATGGCCCAGAAACTACTAAATTCCCCGGTACTACCTTTAATCGCTTCGACTGAATGTAGAAGTCGGGAATTTCGCCGGGTTCACAGTCGCAGGTAGTGTACCATCCTTTATTGATGAATACCTCGTCGCGTTCATTCTTCTTCACGGTTTCACCGTATACGTAGCCTGCTCCCTGGCCTTCTGGCTGGGTAAGTACTCCCGAAATGTAAGCTCGACGGGTATCGAAATTATAGCGAATTTCTTCAGTTTGGTATTCCTCGCCCCCATCCTTGAAAATAGGCTTCCCGGTCACTTGCCCAGTCGAATCTTCCCGTCCCCGCGCCGTCAGCATATTATTAATCCAGTCTAGTTCCACATAATCAGCTTGAAGGGAGGTTTCGCCGTAGTTGATGTTGGCATTACCGTAGAGGTGAATAATCTGATTTACTACATCAAAGTTGATAGAATCTTCAGCATCGTAAGTAATAGTGGTTTCAATATCACCCTGAGGTTCTACGGCTATACTATCGGTTACTACTGAATCTGCGGCCAGCGTAGTAGTATCAATTGGAGGTACTAAATTGGGTGGAATTGTATCGTTCGGACCCAAAATCCCCAGTGTATCGGCATTTGGGAGAGGGTCTTCGGGCGTCTGAGCGCGTAAATTTATGGCTACAGCAAATACTAGCCAAACAATACATGCGTATTGTAAATAATGCAATGTATTTTTATATTTTAAAGAAAATGTGGCAAGTTTGCACAAAAGTAGGCTTTGTTACCTAAACAACCGAAGCACAGTGAGAAATATTATATGCACTGCATGTTTTTCGCTCCTGCTACTGATGGCCTCCTTTAGTACAGTAGGAGTAAAGCAATATCAGGTAAAAAAAATTGTGATCGATGCCGGGCACGGAGGGAAAGACCAGGGCACGCACGGAGTGTTCTCCGAAGAGAAAGATGTGGCTCTAAGCGTCGCTAAAAAGCTGGGAGATATTTTCAATAAATACCTTCCAGATGTTGAAGTAATCTATACACGAGCCGACGATAAATTTATTCCGCTGGAAGGACGGGCTGATATTGCTAATGAAAACGGCGCGGACTTATTTATCTCCATTCATGCCAACGCCATGCCGGCTGGTAACGAGTACGTACACGGCACCGAAACCTACGTGATGGGAACCCACAAGGTGGAAGATAACCTGAACGTAGCCCGTCGCGAAAACTCGGTGATTTTGATGGAAGAAGATTTTGAGGAGCGTTACGAAGGATATGATCCTAACGCGCCAGAATCGCACATTTTGTTTGCGCTCTACCAAAATGCGTACTTAGGCAATAGCCTAGTGTTGGCCGATAAGATTGAGTCGCAGTTTAAACATCGGGTGGGCCGCCGCAGCCGAGGAGTAAAGCAAGCTGGGTTTCTAGTGCTGTGGCGTACTTCTATGCCTAGTGTGTTGGTAGAAGTAGGCTACCTGACTAACCCCAAAGAAGAAAAATACCTAAACGATGAATTGGGGCAAACCTATATAGCTTCGGGTATCTTCCGGGCTGTTCGCGACTATAAAAATGAAATTGAGACAAATTAACCGGATAATCAACGAATCCGTTAAACCTAATGATGAGCTATTCAGTATGTAAGTAGGAAAGCCCTTACAGTGCTTTGAAAATCTTGATGTAACCAATTTTTTTATTCGTGAAATTATCTAAAGAACTTAAAGTCTCATTGCTGGCTATTGTAGCTGCCGTCATTCTTTTTCTAGGCGTTCGTTTTCTAAAAGGCACTGAGGTTTTTTCACGCTTCAACACCTACTACGTAGTTTACGAAAATATTGAAGGGCTAACGACCTCTAACCCTGTGATGATTAATGGCTACAAAGTAGGCCAGGTAATGAGTATTAAACTTCTTCAGGCTCAAGGGAACCAACTGCTGGTTACTATGAATATTGACGAGAAGGTGATGCTAGGCGAGGGCGCTAGTACCTCATTGGTTTCTAGTGACCTGTTAGGTAGTAAAGCTCTGTACTTAAAAGTAGGTGATATGAGTCGCCCGCTTAGTGATGGCGACACTTTACAGTCAAGTGTAGAACTGGGTATTGTAGAGCGAGTACAAGCTCAAGCTCTCCCGATTGCTGAGAAGCTAGATTCTACCCTGGCTCGAGTTAACCAGATTTTAGGAGCCAATGATCAGTCCGACATGTCAAATATTATTGGCACATTAGTAGGTGATACAACGTCGGTTTCATCAGCAGTCAGTAATCTGGAAGGAACTACACAAAGCCTGAATAACATTCTTCAGCAAAATGAACGTGGTTTAAACGCTACCATCGCCAATTTGGAATTACTTACTCGGCAGTTGAGCGATCCAGAAACTGGAGTTGGCTCGCTACTCACTAAGCTCAACCAAAAAGTAGACAGCCTTCAGGTACAATCTACCTTAGAAAAATTAGAGCTAATTGCTCAGAACCTCAATGAGATCACTACCAAGATGAATAATGGTGAGGGTTCCATGGGTAAACTGCTCAACGATGATTCGCTCTACACTAACCTAAATAGCACTGCCCGAGACTTAGACCTACTGCTGGTTGACTTTAGAGAAAACCCTAAACGCTACGTACACTTTTCTGTATTCGGAGGTGGTAAAGACCGGGATAAGAAGAAAGATCAGCCGGAGGGAAACTCCGCAGAGCAAGAGTGATTTCAGTATCAGTAAGTTTCTTCAAAATCGCCTAACCTTCTGTATTGATTAGTGTGCCATTTCCTTATCTTTAGGAGATTGCCCAAATAACTGCTCTATGAACGACCAGGAACTAAAAGCACTGGTAGCCTTACTCGATGATGAAGACTACGAGGTACTGACCCACGTAGAAGAACGCATTATTTCCTACGGAAACCCGGTCATTCCCTTTTTGGAACAAGAGTGGGAGAAAAGCTTTGATCCTAATGTACAACGACGGATCGAAGACCTAATTCATACTCTTCAGCTCGATTTATTGAAAGAACGTCTCAACAATTGGTACGCTAGCCCTGAACAAGATTTATTAGAAGGCATGTGGCTCATTGCTACCTATCAGTACCCCGATCTTACGCTGGAGTCAGTTCAGAAAGATATTGAACAGATTTACTACAACAGCTGGCTGGAGTTTAAAACTGACGTACACCCTTACGATCAGGTACGTATTCTGAACAGTGTATTATTCAATAAGCTAAAGTTTCGAGCAAACACGAAGAACTTCCACTCTCCGGCTAACTCTATGATTAACCGGGTGCTGGAAACCAAAAAGGGTAATCCTATTTCACTTTGCGTAGTGTACATGCTGGTGGCGCAACGCCTTAAAATGCCAGTATACGGAGTAAACTTGCCTAGTCTGTTTATTCTGACTTACAAGCAAGACAATCAGCAATTTTATATTAATGCATTCAGTCGCGGGCTTGTTTTTAAGCGGGAAGACATTGATAACTACATCAAACAATTGAAGCTCCCGCCCGACGATATGTTTTACCAACCCTGCCAGAATATTGACATTATCCGGCGAATGCTACGTAACCTAACCGTATCTTTCGAGAAGTTAGATGAGTTTGAGAAAGCCGATGAAGTGAAGCAGCTACTAGAGATTATATCAGATGGTAACATTCTTCCCTTATGATTCGGTAGTCTGCTGATTCACTATTTTTCCCCACTCACGAAAGCGTTCATACTGCTCTTGATACACTGAGCGAAGTGCTGGATTTGGAGTAAATTCTCGCTTTTTCTCGGTATTTTTCACCACTTCTTCTAAAGAGTTTACTAAGCCTAAAGCGTAGCTTCCCAGCATAATGGCCCCTTCGGCTACTCCGTGGTGGCTTTCGGCTACGTATACCGGTTTGTTAAACACATCAGCAATCAGTTGTACCATAAAATCTGAGCGGATTACTCCCCCATCGGCCCAGATTACATCGAAACTTCCGGCAGCATCTTCTAACCCTTGACCAATGCTGTACATATTGTATACCACACCTTCCAGGGCGGCCCGGGCGAAATGATCTACCGTATGGTCTGAGTCTACCCCAAAGTATCCACCCTGAATACGCTCATTCCAAAAGGGTGCCCGCTCACCATGAAAATACGGTAAGCAAACTAAGCTATCTGCCCCTGGTTCAATTTGGGCAGCCTTCGTTAATACTTCCTCGTAAGAACATTTGCCGTGATATAAATTCTGGTGAAGCCAGTTGAGAATAATTCCTCCATTGTTAGTCGGTCCGCCCAACACATGGTGATCTTCAGTAAGTAAATAGTTAAATATTCGCATCTGCTCATCAGGCAAAGCCTTCTGCGAGATTAGCCGAATAGCCCCGCTCGTACCTAGCGATAGTGTTGCTTCCTTAGGATTCAATCCGCTGGCGTACAGATTAGCTAGACAGCCATCGCTCGCCCCGACTACTACTGGCGCATCTTCGGGTAAATTGGTATCTTCTACAATTTTGTTACTAAGCCCTCGCAACACGTAAGTGGTAGGCACAGGTTGGGATAACTGCTGAACATCAATACTTGCAAAAGCCAGAGCATCTCTATTCCAGTCTAGATCTTCTTGGTGAAATAGCCCTGTCGCTGTTGCCATAGAATAATCTATTACGTATTCGCCAAACCACTGATAAAGTAACCACTCTTTAAACGAAAGAAATTTATGCGCTCGCTGGAAAGTATCTGACTGATGATCGCGCAGCCAGGCAATTTTACAAAGTGGCAACATGGCGTGAATGGGCGCGCCTCCTTTTTGGTAAATAGAATTGCCCAAATCAGTACCTCGAAGCTCTTCCGCGTACTTTTGGCTGCGAGTATCCGCCCAAATAAGCATCGGAGTAATCGCGCTTCCCGTTTCATCTACGGCTAACAAGCTGTGCATCGCAGTGCTAAAGCTCACCCCGGCTATTGGTTGACTCAGTTGGCTAATCACCGCCTTCACCGTTTGGTGTACTGCTGCTCGTATTTCTTGCGGATTTTGTTCCCGGTAACCGTCCTGGGACTGATGCAGAGAGTAAGAGTTGTCTTCCGCACAAATGTTTTTTCCCTCGATGTCGGCAGCTAACACCTTCACGCTAGTGGTACCCACATCAATGCCCAACATAAGGGGAGGGTGACTCATAGTAGATTAAGTTATCATCAGGCGTGGAGTATGCCTTCCATTTCCAATACATTAATGTACTGGAAATTTTCTTCCGTCACACTATCAGGCATAAAGACAAATTTTTTATCGTATACTTCTTTGCCTCGGTAGTAGCTCACCCAAAACTGATTGACCAGAGCAAACAAATCAGGCTGAATTGCCTCAACCTTCGCCACGCTTTTAGAAGCTATGCTCTCTATAAAATGACGCAGCACCGACGTTTTCTGCTCTTTCTTCTTGCTATAACCCGAGGAATTAACCAGCACATTTTCCAGCGTAAAATCATTTTCGTTAATCAAGTACACATAAAACTCGTACTCGCTCGATACTTCATTTTTCTGACGGCTAATCGCCACCCTCACTCCTTCCACCTTTGGAAAATCAATATCTTTTTTCATAAAATAGATTCTATAATTTTATTCCTTCTGTTGTTGAAATCACATCCATCTCAAACACACTCGCTAAATGCTTCAGCAAGCGGGTGCTTACTTCCTCCATATTCTGGGGTTCGCCTAACTCTTTGGCTAGTGAAGTGACCGCCTTGTCTTCTATTCCGCAAGGGACGATATAATCAAAGTAGCGTAAGTCGGAATTTACATTGAGGGCGAAGCCGTGCATGGTGACCCAGCGACTGGCTTTCACTCCCATTGCACAAATTTTACGCGGGTTCTTTTGCTCTTTGTAATCAATCCACACTCCGGTAAGGCCAGGAATACGCCCACCGTCTATGCTGTAATCCGCTAGAGTGAGGATGACAGCCTCCTCCAATGTTCGGAGGTAGCGATGAATGTCGGTGAAGAAATTGTCTAAATCCAGAATAGGATAGCCTACTAGTTGCCCTGGCCCGTGAAAGGTAATATCGCCTCCCCGGTTGATAGGGTAGTACTGAATTCCTTTTTCGGCCAGTTCTTCGGGCGATAATAATAAGTTACTTTCTTTCCCGCTTTTGCCAAGCGTATAAACGGGCGGATGCTCGCAAAACAGCAAGTAGTTTTCAGTAGTTTTTGGCTGATCCGGTTGCTTACGATTCGCAATTTTGGTCTGGACGATTTCCGCAAAAACCTCCTCCTGATAATCCCAGGCTTGGGCATAATCCATTAAGCCTAAGTACTGAACGTTTACCTGCTTATTTTTTTCGGGCATTAGAAATTACTCCGGTACATAGGATTCTAACAGCGTAAAGCCCTCCGACGTTACCAATTCTACCTGATGAATGCTGGCGGGTAGCAGACAGGCCTCGCCTTTCTTGATGGGGTAGCTCTTTCCATCACTATAAATATCCGCCTCACCATCCACGCAGACGTAAATGGTAAACGAGTCTCGGTCAGAATAATCTCGCGAAGTATTCTCGGTAAACTGCAAGCGGGAGGTGATAAAGTAGGGAGCTTTGACTATTTCAGTTACTTCATTTTCCTTCGCCTCATAGAGGGTTTTGTACTCGTCGTATTCTCGGTAGTCAATCGCATCTAGGGCTTGCTCTACGTGCAGTTCGCGGGTATTACCCTTATCATCTCGCCGATCAAAATCGTAAATGCGGTAAGTAACATCGGAAGTCTGCTGAATTTCGGCTAGCAAAATTCCTTTGCCGATGCTGTGGACGCGCCCGGCGGGTAGAAAGTAAACGTCTCCAGCGTGAACATCTTCTTCATTCAGGATACTCATCAGTTTGCCATCTTCAAAGGCATCCAGGTACTTTTCGCGGCTCATGGGTTGGTTAAAACCTACGGTAAGCTGAGCTTCTTCATCAGCCTGCATAATGTACCACATCTCAGTTTTCCCAAAGGAATTATGTCGCTGCTGCGCCAGTTCATCATCAGGGTGTACCTGAATAGATAAATCGTCATTTGCATCAATAAACTTGATAAGCAGCGGAAACTCGTCGCCATATTTCTGGTAAACCTGCTCACCCACTAGTTTTCCTTGATAGGTTGTTAAAATTTCTTGCAGATTTTTACCAGCCAACGCTCCCTCAGCCACTTCCGATACGTTGCCAGTGACGCCAGAGATTTCCCAGGTTTCGCCGCAGTTGGGTAGCGGAGCAAAGTCTTTTCCTAGTACAGTTTTAATTTTCTCACCTCCCCAGATTTTGTCTTTATAGATGGTGCGAAATTTCAGTGGATACAGTTCAGTCATAGTTACTACTAGTTAAATAGTTTACTTACAAATCAAATAGTCTCAGGATGCTTATGGCTTACCTTCCGAATTCTCAGCTTTTTCTTCTTTAGACAGTTTTCCTTCAATAGTCTGAATTTTTGCTCCGCAGCCCGAGGAACGCTACTAGAAACAATTACACCTTCATAATACTCAGGAGAAAGTTTTAGCTTTCTGTTGATAAAGTCAAATGTACTAATGATTTGCTCAACCGCTTTGTTGACATCGGTTCCTTTCAACTCTACCAAAAAATGCTTTTTAGTTTCGCATACTTTAAACAAATAATCGCAGCGTTTGGTACGCTGATCGTCAATTAAACAGCCATCAACCTTCACTCGGCAAATTGTTTTCTTAGACTTATTTTCTAGGCGAAACTCTTTATGGTTTTCCTTCGCTACGGTTGAATTGTCAAAACACTCGCTCTTTTTAGTTGCCTTTAGTGCCTCAATAAGTTCTTCACGACACATTAGCGTACTTAAGTTCTAGCAGTTCATCAAAAGTTTTACCCAGTTCCTCCGATACATCATCAATGTTAGAAGCTCCAATAGTTTGGTTTTCAGTGTCTAAGGTAGAGCGACAAGTACCATCTTCAAAGTAGTAACAAGCTACCCGGTCAAAATCCACCCATTTTTCTTCTGGTACAATCTCCGCCACTTTCTCTTTCTGCTCAGGATCAGCTTTAGCTGCATTACTCGCCTGAATCAAATTATCTAGCGAAGTAAGCACATACGGGCTATGGGTAGTGACAATCAGTTTGTCTTTAGACTTATTGATTCTCTCAACGATAAACTCAATCAACTCCTTTTGAATAGTTGGATACAAGTTGAGTTCAGGTTCTTCGATCACGAAGCAATTCTTAATAATACCCTCAGACTTCGTGTTGACCTCTAGCACTAACAAAAGGGGAATGATAGACTGAAGCCCACTGGAAGCTTGTTCTAGTTTTACCTTAGCTCCATCATTAAAAGTTATAAAATTAGATTTATCATAGTAGTTGTACTCTATATTTAAAAATGGAATAGAAAACCCATTCGGTTTCTTTCGGGCGGATTCAAATTGAGAACCGAAATCTTTAATACACTTTGCGATAGCAACATCATTATTCATCAAACCAAAAAGAGATTCAGCAACCATAGATAGTAAAATCCTTTCGGCAGGAATGTATACAGTCTCTTCGCGGTTTAAATCCCCATATATCAGTTTAAAGATTTCACCAACATCTTTAAACAGCCTCTCAAATTCTATACTATTGTAATCACCACTATGAACAATCTGATGCCTGTCTTCATTGATTTTTTCAATTAGCGACAAAAATGTCTCATATTTCTTTTCATCCAGCTCTTCATGACTTTTTTCGGTAAAGTTTAAAATGCTTGAACTAATCATTAATACTTTGATAAGATCCATTCCCTCCTGTTCTCTCATTACATTCTCGAGGGCTTTCCTCATAAGTAGATATTCGTTGTAGGCGGCATCAAGGGCTATTTTACGCGCATCTGATACTTCAGCAAAAGGAAAATTGTCTTTTAGAGTGTTGTGCTTTAGTTCCCAATAATATTTATTACTGTAGCACTTAATATAAGTGTTTCTCGTAATATCAAAATCAATATTATAATGTCTTACCTTATCAACGAAAGATTTTAAACTACTGGTCTGGAATAACTCAAACTCCCTAGAAATAGCAATCAACTTCGCCACCGTACTTTTCCCGCTGGAAGTGCTACCGATAAAGACGTTGATATCTTTAATTTCTAGCTCAATGTCCTTGATTGGGCCAAAATTTTTGATGATGATCTTTTCCATAGATAATCAGTTATTCATAGTATACAATAACGTCTTCGGGTGGTTTTCGTTGGATGTCGGGCACTTTGGCATTGTCCGCCGGGTAACCAACTGGGATGAGTAAAAACGGACGTTCGTTGGCGGGGCGGTTCAGCACTTTATTGAGAAAATTCATAGGGCTAGGCGTGTGAGTTAGTGCCACTAACCCGGCATGATGAATTGCTGTCAGCAAAAATCCGGTAGCAATGCCGACTGACTCAGTGACGTAGTAGTTATTTTTCTTCTCTCCTTGCTCTTCCTCGTAAGCCCGCTTGCAAACGACAATCAGCCAGGGAGCAATTTCCAGAAAGGGTTTGTGTTCATCAGTGCCAAAAACTTTCAAATCATCTAGCCAGGTATCCGACATCCGACCGTGGTAGTTGATATACTCCTCTTCTTCCGCCGCTTGGCGAATTTTAGCCTTCACATCCGGGCTAGAGATCGCGCAGAATGTCCAGGGTTGCTTGTGCGCTCCCGACGGAGCCGATGAGGCCGTCATAATAATATTCTGAATGACTTCCTTCGGTACAGGTTTACTGGAGAACATTCGTAGCGAACGGCGACGGTTCATAAACTGGTAAAACTCTTCCGCTCGCTGGAGTAATGCTTTTCCCTCGTAAGTAGGATTTTGGTAGGGAATGAATGGTTTGTCTTCTGAGGTAGTCATATTGCTGACGGTTCTACCTTACAAAGGTAACGGATTACTACCGAAAGTGCAGTTTCATTCCCTCGTGGGTAGCGGTAAAACCTAGCTTTTCGTAGAACTTAATAGCGTCCGGACGCTTTTTATCCGTAGTTAGCTGCAACAGGTGAGCACCTCGTTCCTGTGCTCGGTTAATCGCCCATCGGAATAGTTTTTCACCTAAGCCTTGCCCTCGTTGGTCGCGCTTGATACGCACCGCTTCAATTTGCGCTCGGATGCCACCCCGATAAGTCAAATATTGAATAAAACTTAGCTGAAGCGTCCCGATTACTTCGCCTTCATCTTCTACAACTATTAATTCCTGATTTGGGTCTCGCTGAATATTTGCGAAGGCAGCGTAATAGCTATCAGGCAAAGGCTTAGTGAAATTTTCACGCTGACGACCTAATTCGTCATCGGCTAGCATTCGTACAATATCTATCACATCAGTGTGAGTAGCTTCTCGGAATAGCATAATTATGTTAGTTGAAAATTGACAAGTGAAAGTTGACCCCGGTCTCGCCAGACCGGGGTTGATAAGTATTAGGTGAGCAATCAATAGCATATCAAAGATAAAAACTTCTAGATTCTACCGACACTACTATCTTTTGTGCTAGTTTCGCCACTATGGCAGCTCATCAGTTACTGTATAAACTATTCGTAACTCTCTTTTTCGCATGGCTATTGTTTAGCTGCCAATCGGCTACCGAAATAACGGAAACAGACAATATTGATACACTCTCAGTTGGGTATACTTTATCACAGCAGTACTGTAACAACTGCCATCAGCATCCTGAGCCAGATTTACTGCCTAAATCTACTTGGCAGGATTATGTGCTGCCCCGAATGGGCTATCGATTAGGGATCTATGAGCATGATAGTATCCGCCAATCTTTACTGGAAGCAGGCTTAGGTGGTGTGAGAGTAGATCAGGCAGGAATTTATCCTACCCAGCCTATCATCAATCAAGATCAATGGCAGGCTATTCAAGATTATTATCTGGATCAGGCTCCTGATTCTTTATCATTTACCAAAACAGAAGTCTCCGTAGGCTTAGCTAATTTTCAGGTGCAGATTCCATCCTACCGATTGTCGCCCCCGAGCACGACGATGGTTAAAATTCATCGGCAGCAGCTCTTGGTAGGTGATGCTAATTCTAAGAGCCTCTATCAATTCGATGCTGATTTACATCTGAAACGAGTTGCCCGAACCGGAGAAGGGGCAGTACACACCGAAATCTCTACCGAGCAGTTTTTAATAACCGTCATGGGTTTATTCTCACCTACCGATAATCCGCAGGGAAAAGTCATGACCCTGCCAAGGACAGATGCGGGTGTGCCCTTCGTGCTGCTGGATAGTTTGCAGCGTCCGGTACAAACTACGGTAGCCGATTTAGATAAGAACGGTTTACCCGATCTGATTACTTGCGAGTTTGGCAAATGGCTGGGTGGATTGTTTTACTATCAGCAACAACCCGATGGTCGCTTTCGGAAGATTGCACTTCGGCAACAACCCGGAGCAATTGCCGCCTATGTGCGTGACATCAATCAGGACGACAAGCCTGACGTACTGGCATTGTTTGGACAAGGTGATGAGGAAATCTTTGCCTACATCAATCAGGGTGAAGGGAAGTTTCAGGAAAAAACTATTTTGCGATTTCCTCCATCCTACGGTTCCAGTTCTATGTTGCTGATGGATGTAGATGAAGATGGTGACGAAGATATTGTATACACGGCAGGCGACAATGCTGACTATCCACCCGTACTAAAACCCTACCATGGAATCTACTTCTTTACCAACGACGGAAATTATCAGTTTGAACAGTCTTGGTTTTACCCATTGCCGGGAGCCTACCGGGCACTTCCAGCCGATTACGATCAGGATGGGGATTTAGATGTGGCGGCAATCTCTTTTTTCCCTGGTTATCAATCTGCGCCGGAAGCAGGCTTTGTCTACTTGCAGAATCAGGGAAATATGAATTTTACTGCCCATACTTTTGCTGAAAGTACCTACGGACGTTGGCTAGTCGCTGATACTGGCGACTTAGATGGTGATGGTGATCTGGATATTGTTCTAGGTTCTCTAGCATTTGAGGTGGTCCCACCGAATGGCCTATTGGATGAGTGGGTAGAACGAGGGATTCCATTCGTGGTACTGGAGAATCAAGTCATGGCCAAATAACATAGTACTTGTTGCCATTTCTCCCCATTATTGGGGAAACAAATTAGATACATCGCGACGTCACTTGCTGATATCCTATCAAATAGCAGTTTTTCTCAAAGGCATTTTTTTGGATATATTAGTTCTAGCAAATACTAGAATTATGAGAATGCAACGATATATATCTTATCTACTAATTGTCGCTACTAGTTTCTGGTTGTTAGGATGTGCTACTAACCCAGTGACAGGTAAGAGAGAGCTAATGCTCATGTCCAGCAAGCAGGAGCGAGCCATGGGTGAGCAGAACGATCCGCAGATTACCCAATTTTTCGGGGTGTACGATGATAAACAATTACAGCAATTTATCAATGAGAAGGGACAGCAAATGGCGCAAATCTCGCACCGCCCTGACTTAGCCTATGAATTTAAGATTGTAGACTCACCAGTAGTAAACGCCTTCGCCGTACCCGGCGGCTTTATATACTTTACCCGGGGGATTATGGCACACTTTAATAACGAAGCCGAATTTGCTGGGGTGCTTGGTCACGAAATTGGACACGTCACTGCCCGACACTCCGCCAAGCAATATAGTAAACAAATGGTGGCTCAGGTTGGACTAATTGCTGGAATGGTTGTGGCTCCTGAATTAGCCCAGTTTGCCGATGCTGCCCAGCAAGGTTTAGGGCTTCTATTCCTAAAGTTTGGTCGCGATAATGAACGTCAGTCCGATAAGCTCGGAGTAGAATACTCTACTAAAATTGGTTACGATGCCGATGAGATGGCTAACTTCTTTAGTACCCTTCACCGAATGCGAGACGATGCCGGACAAAGCGTACCTACTTTCCTCTCTACTCACCCTGACCCGGCGGATCGCCAGCAAAAAGTACAAGAGCTAGCGCAGAAGTGGAAAGAGAAAGAAAACGCGACGACCCTGGAAGTAGGTCGTAACTCTTACCTACGCATGATTGATGGTTTGATTTACGGCGAAGACCCAAACCAGGGCTACTTAGAAGCCGGAATATTTTACCATCCGGTTCTGAAATTTCAATTTCCTACTCCGCAAGGATGGACTTTTCAGAATACACCGCAGCAGGTGCAGATGGCGCATAAAGAAGGTAAAGCCATTATGACTCTAAGCCTCAGCCAAGGAAATTCTTTAGAAGAAGCCGGACAAGCCCTAGTTCAGAATAACAATCTGTCAGTTATCCAATCCGAAAAAGTAACTGTCAATGGGTTATCAGCCCTATCAATCTTGGCTGATGTGCAGCCCCAGCAAAATCAAGGTCAACCTCAGCAGCAACAACAGCAGATTCGTTTGTTGACTTACCTAATTCAGTACGGAGGAAATATTTATAATATCATGGGAATCAGCACCCAGCAGGAGTTTAACCAGTTCAGTAATACTTTTACTAATACTATGAAGAATTTCGCTGAGCTTACCGACCAAAGTAAAATCAATATACAACCCGAACGCATTAGTATTCAAGAAGTCCCCCGCACCGCAACGCTGTCGCAAGTTTTAAAAGGCTTCAACATGCCGAATGATCGTCTGGAAGAATTAGCCGTACTGAACGGTATGCAACTGAGCGATCAGGTTAAACAGGGAACATTGATTAAGACCGTGGTTCGGAGCAATGCGGATACCTTTGCTCAAGACAAATAATTTTACAGATACTAACCAAGCAGCTAAGTGTTTCTGATTGATCTCAGGAACACTTTTTTTATCTTCTTCTCCTTAGCTTGATCTAGTGCGAGATTTCAAATACTTACAAATAGTTAGAGGGCTACCGCGTGATGTATCCCCGGATTTATTCCGGGGTCTTAAGAGGGAGATGCCGGAATTCGCAGAACCTCATACGGTAAAGATATGCTGTGCGACGGTTGCCAAGATAGTTTCAAATAAGTATTTAGCATGAGATAACAGAGTGTCAAAAACGCGCCTCAGAAAAATCATGCTTACCCGGGATACTTCCTATCTTTACAGAAAGCTATGAACTATGCACCAGAAAATTGCTCTTATCTCGCTGTTAGTAGCCGATTACGATGAAGCTATTGCCTTCTATATTAAAAAGCTTGGCTTTACGCTAGTGGAAGATACCCCGCTTAGTGAAACCAAACGATGGGTGCGAATTGCCCCACCCGGTTCTCAAGAGTGCCAATTGCTACTTGCCCGCGCAGCTAACGATGAACAGCGCAAGTATATCGGTCGTCAGACCGGCGGGCGAGTATTCCTCTTTCTGCATACCGACGATTTCTGGCGTGACTACGAACGTCTGAAAGCCCAGAAAGTAAAATTTGCCCGTCCACCGAAAGAAGAACCCTACGGCACTGTGGCTGTCTTTGAAGACCTCTACGGAAATCTATGGGATTTAATTGAGCCTGCTTCAGAAGGCACCTGACTCCTGTTCTCAGGGAAAGCGGTTGGCGACTTCCGAACGCCACATAATTTTTGCCCTGAAAACAGCAGATTTAAAAGAGCAGGTAGAGTATATTGTCGCCATATGAAATATACCTACTATTAGGCGTAACGAACATAAAAAACGAACTATTAACGATGAGATTAAATAAGAAAGTAGTAGCCAAAAGACTTAATAAATTTTATAACCTCTTTTACCTACTATCAGCTACTGTACTATTATGCAGTCACGATCTGTATCTTAAAATGGAAACCTACTTCTTGCAGCCTAATCAAGAAACGACCTTAATCCTCTATAACGGAACTTTCGAGAGTAGTGAAAATATTATCACGCGAGACCGTATGCTAGATGCTTCGGTTGTTGCTCAAGGCGAAAGAGTAGCTATAGACTCGGGTCAATGGCAAGATCAAGACAGCACCATCACGCAAGTAACCTTCAACACTGGTGAAGCAGGAACGTATGTAGCAGGTGTTTCCACTAAAGCTAGAAACATAGAACTTACCGCCGATAAATTTAATAGCTACCTTGAACACGATGGTGTTTTAGATATGCTCGAGCAACGCACCAATAATAACTTATTAGATCAGGACGCCGTAGAGAGTTATCAAAAACATGTAAAAGCCATCTATCAGGTAGGTGATGTCAAGACCAATGACTGGAATACCGTATTAGGTTACCCTATCGAGTTTGTTCCACAAGCAAACCCATACGAAAAATACAGTGGCGAAAAGTTAGAAGTACAACTGCTGCTAGAAGGTGAGCCACTATCCAATCAGCTAGTTTACGCTGACTACCTTAGCACTAGCCACTCGCATTCGCACGATCATGCACATGATGGTGGCGAACATGAACATGCCCACGAAACCGGAGAAACCCATACGCATACCAGCGGTCAGCAATTACGCACCAACGACCAAGGCATTGCCGCAGTAGACTTGTCGGAAGACGGTATCTACTATCTACGAACTATTCACATGGTTAATGTTACCGATAGTGATGAATTGACACATCGATCTAAATGGGCAACCCTGACATTTGAGGTGACGCATGAACATGGTACTGATACGCACACGCATGATCATGAGGAGGGGATTCCTACTTGGGTTTTTATAGTGGGCAGCTTACTCATTGTGGGATTGTTATTCCTGGTCTTTAGAAACAAGAACTAATGAAGCCTGTAAATTTAAAGCAAGCGCTGTCTCTGTTCTTGTTATTCATTCCACTTTTTGGGTTCGCTCACGATGTTACCAGTGCCAATCAGGAGCTTTTACGTAATGGCGGTTTGTGGGCGTATATTCAGGTAGGCGCAACCCATATGCTCACCGGCTATGACCACTTACTTTTTCTGGCTGGTGTTGTCTTTTACTTGAACAGCTTCAAAGACATCTTAAAGTTCATCACTGTTTTTACGATAGGACATTGTATTACCTTAATAGGTGCGACCTATGCGGGAATTACAGCTAATGAACACATAGTAGATGCGGTGATCGCTCTAAGTGTTTTATACAAAGGGTTTGAGAATTTGGGCGGTTTTGAAAAAATGAAGGTAAAATCACCTCATTTGCTGCTCATGGTAGGTCTTTTTGGATTGATTCATGGCTTTGGGCTTTCCACCCGATTACAGTCCTTTGACATTGGGAAAGAACAATTCCTAGCAAAAATTCTGTGCTTTAATGTAGGCGTAGAAGTAGGACAGGTACTGGCACTAATTCCTATTGTTTTTATCATTTCAATTGCGCAAAAACAGAAGCAGTTTCCCGCTTTTTATAAAGCAGTCAATTGGTATCTGGTATTGGCAGGGATAGGCTTGTTTATCTATCAAATATACAGCTACTTCAACGGGCATTGATCATACGAAAAATAAATTCTCTTGATAATAAACAATTATATACGCCCAACGATGTATATAAGTAATAGCAGTTACCCCCCCCGAAAGTAGAGCCCTACGGCACCGTTGCTGTCTTTAAAGATATCTACGGCAACCTGTGGGATTTAATTGAGCCTGCTTTAGAAGAGATATAATTTTCTCGCCCTAAGGAAATCAGTTAGCGACTTCCGAACGCTACGTGACTTTTGCTCTAAAAACAACGAGTTTAACAAGAGCAGGTAGATTATATTGCCACTATATGGAATATATCTGCTATAAGTAGAGGGTATACAGTCGTTAGGGCTTATAATAAAAAATAATGAATCAGAGTTTAATTGCTTTTGCCGTAATAATTTCATCATTCAGTTGCTCTGATAGGAGAGAAGATTCTTCTAATAAAGATTGGGTAACTATAGAATCAGAAAATGATAGCTATAAAATTTCGCTTCCATTTGATACCTATAAAAGCCACGATGAAGAGTATTATGTAGAAAGTGTAGGTAAGGTATTTAGTCACGAAATTGACTTAAATACTCAACAACTAAACGATAAAAACGAAGGATACAAATTTACTGTTTACGATTATCCAGAATTTAACTTCTATGAATCGCCAGATATAATTCCAAAATTTTTGAGAGAGACACTAGATAATCTGGTTCTAGGACTTGGAGCTACAAAAATTGGAGAAAAGAAAATTGAATATAATGGATATCCCGGCAGAGAATTATATTATTACAATAAGTCTTTAGGGGCTTATTTTACAACGAGAGTTTATATAATTGAAGGAAAACAATATCATTTTACAGTAATTACGGATAAGGAAAATTTGGCTAATAAATCGATAACGAAGTTTTTCGAGTCATTTATACTGAATTAATACAAGCCCTAATAAAATGCACCTGAAAGTTTGGTTCTTCTAAACCAACAACTCGACCTGGCGGTCATATGGGCAATTAATTTGTTAACCCTACCATGCGGCATCGGTTTTCCCACCAAGCAGTTTTTCCAGATTTGCGTATCTTAATAGTGACGGAGACATTAGATTTTCCATCTAGATCTTCGAATTATTGAGCCAATCAAACCACTACTACCATGAACAACCACCGCTTATTGCCGCTATTTATCTATCTGAGCATCTTCGCACTATCATCCTGCAAAACTAATCTGTTAGTAATCGAAGATGTACTACCAACGGCTCAGTTTGAGAGTTTTGAGCCTACGTTTCACCAAAACAGCTTTAATGATTTTAGTCTGGAAATGGTGCTGACCTACCGTTTTCGCAATCCCTACCCTCGCCCGTTACCCATCCCTACGCACCGAATGGGAATCAAGTTAAATGAAGATGATCTGCCCAACTTTGGTGGGGAAACAGACACCATTATTCCGGCAAATAGTAGTATTCAGATTCCCTATATTTTTCAAATTAATCAAGAGACGCTGACGGCGGTGTTGGGTAAGCAGGGGCAGTTTACGTTTCATACTTCGGTAGATATTGATGTATCTGAATTCGCTGACTTGTTACCCAATTATCAACTCAATATCACTGACCAGCTCGATATCAACTCTTCAACTTACGCTCCCTTACTCAAAGAACTGGCTAGTCGTAAAATTGAGAAGCGAACCCTCGAGCTGGAAAAATCCATTCCAATAAAAATACCAGCTCCACCCGCCATCAGCAAATCAACTGATCCCATGCAAATAGAGTGGATTGGCAGCGGCTGGAACGCGGTGAACCTCAGCGCCCTAAAAGAAACTCTCACTCCATTTGCTGATCTACTCATCAGTGGCGAAATTGGTCAATTGACTAATCCGTTCGTAAAAACAATGCTAGAATCTGAAATTACTTTTCCAGCTCCTACACTTACCTGCTGGGATTGTACTATTGACGTCAATCTAGCTGAACAAACGCTTAACCTAGCCCGACCCTTTGACCCTCAGATTGGTACTAAATGGAATAATTTAAAGAGCTTGGTATATATTGACGAGCAATTTTCCGCTACGGATTATTTCGTCACCAACTTTTTATCTAGAGTGAATCCAGATGCTCCGGGAATGTGGAATACTTTTAATAGTGGTTGGCAAACGTTTAAGAACACCGAGCTTCCGGCGAGTTTACCCAGCTTGGAAACCCGGGGTTTCCGCCTGTCTATCCCATTCGTATTTCACAATAATAATGACTTTCCAATCAGCGTACCTTTATTCCGCAGTAGTGCCTTTCTGGCTAGTGGCGAACCGTTTTCCATTCAGCTTCGCACCCAAGATTTAGATGAAGTTTCTCTGGAAACACTACCACAGCAGCACACCGAAATTCCCGCTAACCAGCAACAGACCATGTACGTAACCTTTTCGCTCAACTGGAATGATTCAAGCAATGGAATCTACGGCTTCCTGAGTGGTCAACCCATTCAACCTAACCTGAAAGGAGTAATGAGCTACGACTTTGGCTACGGACCGCTATTCTTCCGATACGATTTAGCTAACTTGAGCCTAAATCACGATACAGAATAGTGTGCTATCAATCCTCTATCAAGACACGGACGTAGTAGCCATTAATAAACCACATGGATTACTGGTACATCGTAGTCGTATTGCTAAGGATGCTCAGGAGTTTGCTCTGCAACTACTGCGCGATCAATTGGGGCAAACTGTTTATCCTGCTCATCGCATTGATCGCAAAACCGGAGGAGTATTGCTATTTGCCCTGAATCAGCGTGTGCTCTCCAACCTGCAAATCCAGTTTATGGAAAATAATGTGGATAAGCAGTATCTGGCTATCGTTCGCGGTTACACCGATAAATCAGGGAAGATTGACTATGCTTTAGAAAATGATAACGGAAAAGTACAGGAGGCTTTTACTCAGTACACAACCCTGGCTCAAACGGAATTGAATGTTCCCTTGAGAAAACACGCGACTTCTCGCTATTCACTTGTACTGGCGAAACCACATACCGGACGGTACCATCAGATTCGTAAACACTTTAAGCATATTTTTCACCCGATTATTGGCGACCGTCCACACGGTTGTAATAAGCAAAACCGATTGTTCAAAGAACGTTGGCAGATGACTACCATGCTACTTCACGCCGCTTCGCTTGCCTTTACCCATCCGAGCAGTAATAAGAAAGTTCTAGTAGAAGCATCATTACAGTCTGAGTTTCGACGAATGATTCATCTAATGGGCTGGTCAGATTTAGAGGAAATCCAGACGTTCCTACCATCCTGAATCATTATTGCTATCTTTGTTTACATGAAGCCTCAGCAAAACAGTCATCTAACTATAGCCGAGTACCTTCAGGTGGAGAAGGACACTGGTGTACGCTACGAATACCACGACGGTGTGATACAGGCGATGGCTGGGGGCAGCTACGATCACACAACCATCAGTGGAAACGTATATTCCGAATTGCGGACAAAACTACGCAGTAGAGAAAGCGATGGAAACGGAGGTACTACAAGATGTGTAGCTTCTAGTGAAAACAGAAAAATCTATATACCTCCCAAGAACTACTTCTTATACCCCGACGCATCTGCCGTCTGCGGAGCTCCCCACAGGCCACCTCAAGAGCCGGGTGCTGTTACCAGTCCTACGCTTATTGTAGAAGTACTATCTAAAAGCACTGAGGGAAAAGACCCCGAATCCACGGCGGGAAGTGACAAATTCCATTTATACTGCTTATTACCAACTTTTCAGGAGTACTTACTGATTCAGCAGTATCGGGTAGCAGTAGAAGTTCGTACTAAAACCAAAGACGGAACCTGGAAAATAGAAGCAGTGGAAGGGATTGGTCAAACAGTTGAACTATCTTCGCTTGGCATTTCTTTTTCTGTTGATTCTCTGTACGAAGATACCCAAGACTCGAGCGAATTTTTAAACAAAAGCTAGAACATTCTTTTCATGGCCAGAAAACAAAAGAGAAAGCAAAGCGGAATTGTATATTCTACCAATCCTGATTTTTCCTACAATACAGAAGATCAATCTCAGCAGGAAACCTTACCACCGGGTGAGCAGAAACTGCGGGTGTGGCGCGAAAGTAAAGGAGGCGGTAAGCGGGTTACCGTCGTCCGCGATTTTGTCGGATCAGACGATGATCTGAAAGATTTAGGCAAACAGTTAAAAAGTCACTGCGGAGTGGGTGGTAGCACGAAAGATGGTGAAATTCTAGTTCAGGGTGACCAGCGCGATAAAGTGGTAGCTTATTTACTAAAGAAAGGTTACGCTGCGAAACCAGCCGGAGGATAAAATTAGCACAATGGATAAGATTAACTTAAACGAGAAGTTCGGTCAGTTTCAGGAACACTGGACTCCCAAAATTATCGGCGAACTGAACGGCCAGTATATCAAACTTGCGAAAGTAAAAGATGAGTTAGTCTGGCACAGCCACGCCGATGAAGATGAGCTATTCATCGTTCAGAAAGGTACGCTATATATGGATTTTCGGGATAAAACCGTGGAAGTGCGCGAAGGAGAAATACTGGTGGTGCCCAAAGGTGTAGAGCATCTACCGCGCACTAATGGTGAAGAAGTCTGGCTTATGCTGATAGAACCCATTTCAACTAAACATACTGGTGAGATAGTACACGAAAAAACTACTAATGATCAGGAATGGATATGAATTAGCCATTCCACATTTGCCGAACCTGTCCTCGAAAGGGGCGACTCACCGCTAGCCATTGATCGTCTACTTTCACTTTATCGGCGGTAATTGCCTCTACTTCGCTTTTAGCCACTACGAAGGAGCGATGAATTTGTAAAAAACCTTCTTCAGGCAATTTGCTCAGCACCTCTTTCAGAGTTGTCTTAGAAACAACCGGATTACCTTCTTTCAGTACTACCTTTACGTAATCTCCCATCACTTCCAAATACCTGATATCGGAAAAATCAACCCGCACCATTTGGCGATTTTGCTTTAGAAATAACGCAGAATTTTCGGAGTGAGAAGATTGCTCAAAGTTGGATGGGTGCTGCTTACGAAAGCGATAGATAGCTTTCAGGAAGCGTTCAAAGCTCACAGGTTTCAGCAGATAATCTACTACTTCCAAATCAAAGGCCTGTACGGCGTAGTCGCGATGAGCCGTAATCAAGATCGCTTGGGGAGCTGATTCATAGGTCTTTAGCAATGATATCCCATCCCACTCAGGCATTTCAATATCCAGCAGTAGCAAATCGATGCTTTCTTTTTCTAACTGCTCGGCTACTTCCCAGGCATCCCGACAGATGGTTACCACCTCCAGAAAAGGAACCCGTTGTACGTAATCTGTGATGAGCTGACGAGCGTAGGGTTCATCATCAGCAATCAGACATTTGATGGTAGGCATAGGCAGGAAGAGTTAAATGGACAGTAAACGAATCCTGAAGATCGCGAAGTAGCAATTGGTAACTATCGGAATACAAGTGATCAAGCTGTCGCTGGATATTGGGTAGCCCGATACCACGAGTTGTAGAGTTCTTAGCTAATTTAGACCGTGAGTTTTTTACGCTAATTGTCAGGGTTTCATCTCCAACGTTAACCCGCACCCAAATAAATGCTGATCCCCGGGTTTGCTTCAATCCATGTTTAAAGCTGTTTTCTACCAGCGTGATCAGAAGTAGCGGCGGGAACTTCCAGTTTTCCAGCTCTTCATCCGTAGTAATTTCTAACTGTAACCGATCCTGATAGCGTAGAGATTCCAGATAAGCAAAATCGCGCATGCGCTCACATTCCTCCGCCAAACTTACCCAAGTCTCTTTTCCCTGCTGCAACACATAATCGAGTAGTTGACTGAGTTTCAGCACTACCTCTGGAGCCTGGTCAGACTTATTCAGTGTAAGATAGTACAGGTTATTGAGGGTGTTGAACAGGAAATGTGGGTGCAATTGGGTCTTTAGAAAGCGAAGTTCAGCTTGGCTCTTTTCCTGTAAAGCTACCAAATACTTTCGCTGCATGGCGTGCCACTGTTCGGTCACGCTGATAGCAACAAACAAAATAATGAAGAAGTGAACAATACCGATAAATGAGGCAATGTTACGAATAGGGGTTAGCAGATTACCGTAGTTGAAATTAGCCAACCCAATTAGGCTAATGATTATCACCATCAGCGATGCGTAGACTGAACCTACAAACGTATAAAGAAGGTACAGCGAAAAGAGAGCAAACTTTTCCTGAAGAAAGTAGCGAGGGATAAGATAACGTGAAATAAAATAAGCCGTAGCAGCTACCACTGGCAAGTACAGCAGGCTGACAATGATTCCCTCGGCGTACCGCTGTTCCTTATGTCCAAGATAATAAATACTGAACAGTAACAGTAGCGTCCAGAAAACAACCTGAATTAAAACGTAGGGAGTACGGGTGGCAACCATACTCCCAAAATACTACTTTTCGGGCGGTTACACCGAAACCATCGGTACTTAACCAGATAGCGTAGTTAGAATACCTCTGGGGCTAAATTATGAGAGTGAGCTACGGTTTTAGGTAATTCATCTTCGGTTTCCGGGTATGCACCGATGTTTTTTTAGATGTTAATGTATTTAGCGTACGATTGGGTATGTTTTACCTATCATTAATACACTATGAAAATTATTGAATTACATGTTGAGGCAGGAATTGGATATATGCTTACGCTAAGCTTACTGGGTATTATCATGATTATTTTGTTTGTGCGACACCTTATTACCCGCTCTACTCAACCGCCTACTACTTCCTGGTCGGCATCAGCGATTAAACAGATTGGGCTATTCTGCTTTTTCCTGGGGCTTTTTGCTCAGATTATCGGACTGATACAAGGGTTTGATGCCATAGAGGCCGCTGGTGATATTTCTCCAGCATTGTTAGCTGGCGGATTAAAAGTAAGTTTTATTACTACCGCCTACGGGTTGATTATTCTGATCTTCTCGCGCGTATTCTATTTTTATCTGACCCAAATCCGAGCGTCATCATCCAAAACGCAATTGGCTGACAACTAAAATACAGACTCTAAAGCAGCAGCAATCTCATCAAGTAATTCTTCTGATTGCGAGAACTCGGGAATATTAGCAAACCCGTGGATCATACTTTCGTAGACTCGAAGTTTGACTGGTACACCAGCGGTCTGAAGCTTTTCAGCGTACTGTTCACCTTCGGTTTTCAGTGGGTCAAATCCGGCTAGCACTACCAAAGCGGGAGGAAGGTTGCTAAGATCATTAGCCAGCAGAGGAGAAGCGTAGGCTTCGTAACGATCCGATTCATTGGGAAGGTACTGCTTAATATACCAGTCAATCTGGCGAGTAGTGATTCCGTAACCCTTACCGAAATTCTGGTGCGATGTGGTCGTCAAATCTATTGACTGAGTGGCTGGATACAACAGTACTTGATAATCGATAAAATACTGGCTACCGTCTCTAGCCATGAGTGATACTACGGTTGCCAAATTTCCTCCGGCACTGTCGCCCACTACGGCTATTCGCGTGCTGTCCCCGCCAATGGATTGAGCATTCTGATAAACCCATTGCAACGCAGTATAAGCATCTTGGGCTGCTGCTGGGTACAGATGCTCAGGAGCCAACCGATAATCTACTGATACCACCAAGGCTGAAGTCTTTTGGGCCAGCTTGGCACATAGTAAATTGTACTCGTTCAGTGTTCCGAAGACAAACCCACCACCATGGTAGTATACAATAATGGGTAAATTATCAGTTGGGGAAGGATAATACAACCGGACTGGAATTCCTCCTTCAGCAGAGAGAATTACCGTATCTTTCGTGCTGGAGACATATTGTAAATATTTCGTAGAGGTAGATTCTTTTTGCTTATACTGCTCTCTGAGTTCGGCGGGCGAGTAGTTTTCTATATCAGGTGGTTCGTAAATGAGACGTACTCCAATGGCAGCCAGATAATGCAGGGTACCGAAGGGTGTTTGTATCCAGGAATAAACCATAATAGCTGCTGCCGTTAATAAGGTCAACACGGCCGCAGAAGCTATCCACCACCTCTTCATACTGCTAATGGGATAGTACCCAGCTTTTTAGATCATCAAGCACTCGTACCCGATCTTCCGGTCGCTCGTTCATGGTTTCGTGATAGAGTCCTTCGTATAGCTTTAAGGTTTTGTCGGTGGTAGTGAGTGAATTATAAAACTGCTGAGTGCCCTGAGGATCAGTAAGGCGATCAGCCGTGCCGTGCATCAGATAAACTGGAATATGCAGAGAGGAAGCTCTCGACAAAATATCCTTATGAACGTTAAATAAAGCATCACCTAGGCGGGCAGAAGCTTTACTGTGTACTAGAGGATCGTTTTGATATGACATAACTACTAGTTCATGGTGGGAGAGGTCGTTAACATTAAGCTGATTATCTAGTGTTAACGAGGGAGTCAGACGCGCTAATAAAGTCGCCATCGGTTTTTGAAGCTTTTTTATCCAGTCCATTGCTGGTTTAATAGCTGGAGAAGAAGCAATAAGCCCGTGTAAATGATCCTGATAATCGTCAGTGATAGCGTACTTCAGCACAATAGCTCCACCCATAGAATGACCTAGCAGGAATACTTTCTGACCATCATTTTCTTGCTGTACTCTTCTAATTAAATCATGAAGATCACTAACGAATAGTTGAAACCGATCAACATGACCTCTCTTTCCATTCGTTCTACCGTGTCCCCGAGCGTCTAGGGCATAAAACGCTGTTGAAGTTCGTGCAAACGCTTGAATCAGATTCTGATAACGTCCCGAATGCTCACCTAAGCCGTGCTGAAAAACAATGATACGTTCTTTTTTTTCAGGTAGCCACTGTTGATAAAATAAAGGGAAGCCATCAGTAGATGAATTAAATTGACTAATAGTATGCTGGTAGTCTTCCATAGCGGTTGTCAGTTAAAGCATCCAATCAGGTTTAGGAAAGTAACGCATGGGGCTGTAGCGGGGGTAACTCTCAAATAAATCTGGATCAGGGCCAACCACTCGTGGGTCTTCAGTTTCAGTAAGCACTTTTAGCATTGTTTCGTTTAGCTCGTTTATCAAGCCCGTAAACTCCGGATCAGTAGCTAAATTAGTCAAACAGTTAGGGTCTTTTTTTACATTAAATAGTTCATACTCCGGTCGCTTTCCCACTGATAATTCAAAGTACCTGGCGTACTCAGGGTCATCATAATTTTCTACGATAAATGACTTGGTTGGAGCTGCGTCAATATCAGTAAATGCCCAATCAGAATGGTGCATTCCTTCCTCATCAATACCGTACAGCGGGTGTAATTCTTCCGTAGAATCGGAAACCAGCCGCTGGGGTGCTCCGGCGGGCCAACGTTCGGGTTCTATATTCCAGATAAAGAGATAATCACCCTGACGTAGCAATCGCTGCGGATAGCCCAGATTCTGGTAACGTGATGAAGAGTGCCGCTCCCGCCCTGCCAATGCATACCCTCGCGAATTAGGAATCACTCCTTCCTGCTCTGAGCTTAGCAGATCCACCAAGCTTTGTCCGCTGATAGGTAACATTCCTTCCGAACTGGTTTGCGTCAGTTCTAAAATAGTGGGTGCTAAATCAATAAAACTAACCGGATTGTCTACCTTTCGCCCACCCGGAAATTCTTTCGGAAAACGTACCGCCATCGGAACGTGCACGCCGTACTCGTAAGCATTAGCCTTAGCCCGGGGAAAGGGCATTCCATTATCTGCCGTTACGATGATAATCGTATTATCCAGTTCGCCAATTTCTTCCAGATACTCAATCATCCGCCCGAGATGAAGGTCAAACCACTCAATTTCTACCGCATAATCTAGCAAATCACCTCGGACTTCTTCAGTATCCGGTAAAAATACTGGAACATCCACGCTATCCAACGATTTATCATACCGCTTCCACGAGTCTTGTTCGTAAGCTCGGTGCGGTTCGGAAGCACCGTACCAGAAGAAGAATGGCGTATCTTCTTCTCGCTGCTCCATAAACTGACGGAAATTAGCAGAGTAATTGGTGCTGCGAATTGCCTCGGCAAAACGCTCGTCATCAGGACTTCCCTCCTCGTAAGCTAGTTGATTGTAGACTTCCCCCGCAGCATTCTGACTGCGAAGTGGCGGTTCACCGTACTTGAACGGCCCCACTCCTTTCCCAGTATATCCGGTGTGGTATTCATTTGCGGCTAGCAGATCAACAAAGGGAACATATTTATCAAACCAGCCTGCCGCATGTTGCCCCGCTTGCTCGTTTTGCCAATGATAGCGTCCCGTGACAATTGAACTGCGCGATGGAGCGCAGCCTGGCGAACCCGCGTAGCAATTAGAAAAACAAACTCCCTCGCGAGCTACCCGGTCAAAGGCTGGCGTATTTATCCAGGAAGCACCAGCAAAGCCAGTATGCAGAAACGACTGATCGTCGCTAATGGCAAATAGAATATTGGGGCGTTTTTCTAGTGTGGTACCTTCCTGACAACCGAACAATGAAATAATAAAAAAGAAACTAAGTACAGTACAGGCGGCGCGAAGTAGCATTAGATTGATTTTTTAGGTAGTGTTAAAGATAAAAGAATTACCGACTAGTTGAAAACCAAGACGTTTTCACGGATTAGCCAAGGCTCCATATTCTACGGAATCTTTACTAAGAAAGAGGCTGTTCCCAGTTTTTTATGCGATAAACAATCGCTAGAGTTGCAGCTGCGGTAAAAGCCAGAAAATGGCGGCTGAGCGATTTTATTGAGATACTAACTTTGGGCCTTTAGAGAGCTTGGTACTTTTGTTATTAACTTCCTGCATATCAGGCAAATACACCCATATTTCGGTACCCATATTGAGACTAGATTTGAGGTTTATCTCGCCACCCAGCTTTTCAGCGTTATTTTTTACGATAAATAGTCCCAAACCACTCCCTTCTGAATGCTCGTGACCACGATAAAACATATCAAATGCCCGCTTTTGCAAATTACGATCCATACCAAGCCCGTTGTCCTTCACTTTCACCTTAATACCACGCTTGTAACGACGAACCGATATTTTGGTCACTGCATCATTTTGCTTGGGTTTTCGGTACTTGATGCCGTTTTCTATTAAATTCTGAAAAATAGACTGAAATATTTTCTGCTCAGTACACAAAGATATATCATTATTTGACGTAAGATGAATAATAACATGCTCTCTCCCAGGATAGCCTTCAAAGCGTTCAATAATCTCTTCTAAGGACTCACGAACGTTGAAAGATGTATACTGAAGTTGCTTCTTGGCAGAAAGCCCTACCTCCAACAGTCCTGAGAGTGTATCCTCAAGTTTATCAACACTCTTTTCTATAAGTTTTAAATAGTACTTCAGTGTTTCAGCATCCCCTGGCTCATCTTTTAACAGATTAAACAGTCCTTTGATAGAGGCTAGTGGGCCTTTTAGATCGTGTGATGCTCGATAGATAAGGGTTTTTAACTCTTCGTTTTTTTGTTTTAGGGCGTCAGTTGCTTTAGTATACTGCCGTTGGTCTCTGGCAATCAGTATGTACTTAAACGCATGATCCGACTCTATGAACGTAAAATTTAACGATACTGGTAAGTTCCTTTTTCTGCGTACATGCAAGTACGACCGTCGATTTCTAATACTTTCACCTTCTTCTACACTCTCGATTATTGACTCAAGTAGTCGATGTTGTCTTTTGGGAAAAACCTGAGTAATATGTTGACCGATCAGAACATCCTGCTTATAATTCATCAAATCCGCAGCATAGTCATTAACAAAACATACGTTGAGGTCGTCGTTAAAGACCAGAACTATATTAGTTTGGCTTTTCAATAATTTCTCTATAAAAACAGACTCGGATTTACCCATTAGGCTGTTTTCAGAAGAAACCTCTTTTAGCATCATATTGATTTATTTATCGTACACATTTTTGGATAGAGCACCGTATAAATATATGCTACCTACCTTATGCATTGCTAAATGGCTAATAACTATGTCCGTAAATATTATTATCCGTAACTAGACATAAGCACAAATATACCATATATACAATAATTTCTGAGGATATGTAATATAACTGAAATAATTGCTCTCTAACTGAATTAGAAGGCAGCGTCTCAAGAAATCTGGTCTCTCCATCGAGTTGCCAATGTGGCAATAATCTTACAATGTCTAGGAAAACGGATTAATTCTAATTACTACATCATTTGACTGCATGTGGCATCTTAATTAGGTAGGCACGACTAATTTCTTATCGAAACAGCAGCTAGTTATTGGTCTTATTCTCTTAAAACATACGTGTAAGTACATAGAACGCTTACGTGAGTTATACGTGAATACTACATCAATATATTAATTTATTTATATTTGATTTGAAAAATTTCTGGTATGGCAAATAAATTCCTTAAAACAGCAATAATACTTTGTGGTATCTGCGCAGGGTTTTCTGGGTGTACTCCAGAGGAGCAGGAATTTATTGATCCGATACCAATTGCTACCTCAGGGAAAAATTTAAGAACAACAGGGTTTACAGCTACTTGGCGTCCTTTGTTAGGTGCAGAGAGTTACCTTCTAGAGATAGCAGCTGATGCTGCATTTGAAGAGGGCGCATTAATGACGGAAACACCTGTGGAAGTGCAAGATACTGCTTATACGATAGAAGGACTAGAAGTTGCGAATACCTACTACTACCGTCTGCTTGCTCGCCTTAGCACTGGCGAACAAACCAGATACTCTGATGTAGTTACAGTACGTACACTAGGCATGCCTTCGCCAGTAGCCATAGTGGCCACTGACATTGGTCCTAATCAATTTACATCTCACTGGCAGAAGGTAATAGAGGCAAAGACCTACGAGATAGAGATTAACCGCGATATTGATTTCCCTGAATCTGACTTAGTACAACGTATTGTTACTGAAGACACATTTGTAGTAGTAAAAAACAACCTTGAAGTAGATCAGGACTATTTTTACCGAATTATAGCTCGGGATGGAGATGTTGTATCCGACGTTTCTAACGTAGTTCATCTAACGACTACTCAACTTACTAAGCCTATAATATCCAGTGCTCCTGATACCGTTCAGAATGAATTTACCTTTGAATGGGAGTCCGTAGTCGGGGCAGAACATTATACTGTAGATGTAACGACCGACCCGCTATTTCTCAGTACAGAAGCATATTTAGTAGAAGACGAGATTACGCAAGAAACAGCCTTTACTGTTACTAATCTAGACCCTGGTATTTCGTATTATTATCGGGTGCGAGCTCACAGTGATAAATCCTTCTCTGAATATTCGGATAAGGGAGAGGTAGCTACTTTTTCATTACCTACTCCGGTATTACAAGAAGCCTCTAACCTAAGTGCCACCTCGTTTACTGCCACTTGGACTTCCGTAAGTGATGTTGACACTTATACGTTGGATGTCAGTACATATCCTGATTTTTCTACCATACTGCTAACGGTGGATGATATTACCGACAATACGTACAATATAGAAGCATTGACAGGTGACCAGCGATATTATTATCGGGTTCGAGCTGAGAAAGATGGTAACTATTCAGCTTACTCGAATATTATGAGCCAATATTTAGCTGCATTAGAGCAACCAGCTAATCTAATAGCATCCAATATCACTTACACTAGTTTCACTGTCACTTGGGAAGTAGTGGCTGATGCCTCGTACTATCTAGTCGATGTAGCTACTGATGACCAGTTTACCAATATACTCAGTAACTATCGAGAAGACTCCGTGAGCAAAACATCGCTAAATGTAGAAGGCTTAACCGCAAATACTCGCTACTACTTGAGAGTAAAAGCTCGTAATGACTACGCTAGCTCTGATTATTCCGAAACACTATCTACTACAACGATAGTAGTTAATTCTCCTACTGCTCAATCACCAACAAATGTAGACAGCTATGAAGCATACACTAAATGGACTCTTGTACCTGATGCCAGTAGTTATCTACTAGACATTTCTACTGATGCGGCTTTTACTACATTTTTACTAGGGTATGAGGCATTATCAGTAGCAGGGACTTCCTTGATGGCTGATCGTTTGCTACCTTCTACTACTTATTATTACCGGGTGCGCGCAGTCGTGGATGGTAATATATCTGAATACTCTAATACTGTCTCTATGACTACCGACGCAGTACCTGTACAGTCTGTTTCAAGTATTATCGAGGCTGAATACTTTACACAAAATGATGGCACAACACCAGTTGCTGATGCAACTGCCTCTGGAGAGTATTACCTAGGTTCCATTGAAAAAGACGATTCTGTGGCTTATCAAGTCGATATTCCTAGTAGTGGTACGTATACTGTGACATTTAGAGTAGCTAATAGCTCAGGAGGCTCAAAAATTATCCTCTTCAAACAAGGGGGTAATGTATCTCTAGTGGATGTACCCCTCAATGGGGCAGATTGGGGCTGGGATGTAGAGTCAGTTCTAGTCAATTTCACATCATCAGGTGAGCAGACTATTTGGCTAGAGTTTGAGGGGGGTAGCGGTTCTGGAGAAATTATGCGATTAGATTGGCTTGAAATAGAGTAGTACCATTCATCTATAAAAGTAACAAATATCCTACGTGGGTACTTTGAAAGGAAAATATTGAAGAATAATGACGTACCTACTCCTTAATTTGCATTGAAAGTCTGCAATCCACCAAGCTATTTTACCTACTACGGTATTTTCCGAAAAAATCCTGGCGGCTATCAATAATGACAAGAAAAGGGGCAATAATTACGATGATACTTATAACCTTCGGTTTTTCCGGAGCTATCGGTCAAGCCCTAGATTCACCTTCATACACCCTTACCATAGAAGAAGATATTCTGGACATGGAGCTTCGCCCTGAAAATGAAGCGACCCAGTCTATCTACGTATTATCTAAAGACCACCAAGATATTACCCAATCGGCAATTAGTTACACACTCATTACTGAAGATGACATCCAACAATCAGGTGCAACCACCCTCCTAGAAGTTTTACGCTTTACCCCAGACTTTGTCGTTCGTCAGAATACCAATGGTAACTATACAATCCAGCTCCGAGGTTCATCTATTGCTAATGAAGGGCTAAGTAGCCGTAACACTGTTTTACTGATGGTAAATGAAGTTCCGTATTACAACTTTATGGAACAGTCAGTATGGTGGGAAACCTTACCTGTTGATATACAGGATATTAAGAAGATCGAAATTGTCCGTTTCCCCCACGGAGCCTGGTATGGACCAGAAGCAGCCGAAGGAGTAATTAACATTGTGACTAAGCAAGATAATGGGGTTGGGCTGAAGACCCACGCCAATGCCCGTGTTGGACTAAATACAAACTACGCCTACCAAGGAGGTATCAGTTTTTTTCAGGGGGGACGCTTTCGAGTCAGAGTGGCTGGCTTTTACAACCAATTTAGTCGGTTCCAACAATCTTCTTATGTCTTCAGTCAAGATAGGTACGTAAATGGCGATTCTCTGCTCTTTTATCAGATTAATGCTAGAACTACGAATCCTAGTGTAAATAATGCTCAGCGTAGTTCAGGAGCGCACCTAAACGCTAGCTATCAGTGGTCAAAAAATACCCATCTGCAAATAGGAGCTGGCACCCAAAGCTCTGAAGCTCAGGGCATATTTAGAAGGATAGAGGAAATTGCTCCCTCGAATCGACTGGCTAATACTAATTGGTTTTCCTTACAAGCCCGCTGGAAATCTATTCGGGCGTATGCTGCTTACCAAGCAGGTTCATTCTCTTACAGCGGTTACGATAATCTCCAGTGGGACAATAATACTCAATGGTTGGGAAGAATAGAGTATACTAAAACATGGAAAAAGTATAGGCTCGGGGTAGGTACCGAAGCTCTGCATTATCAGTATGCCAACAGTGCAACCGATACTACGAGACGAGAAAATTCTGCTGAAGCAATTCTTTTTCCGCAGCAAGGGCAACGGTATAGTGCTAGTGCATCACAACAGCTTTCTTTTTCTGATAATCGCTTGATGCTAACGCTGGCTAATCGTTTGGATTACTACACGAGTATTGATCAACTATTACTAAACCATCAATTAAGTGCTTTACTTACACTATTTCCTGCTCACAAAATCAGTATGGCGGTATCATTAAGCGAACGCCCACCAAGCATATTTGACTACAATCCTACTGATACTGAGTTACTCACAATTCCATTACAACCAACGCTTGCCTACGAAGCTAAGTACCGCTACCAGATCACGAAGAATATCCAGGCTGATCTAACGTATTTTCAGTATTCGCCCCAAAATGAGACAAGCAATTTACTGGCTACCAAACGATCGGGCTTTAGTGGTAAAATAGATTGGCAAATCAATCGGCTGCTGTTATCAGGAAATATTACCCGTATACAGTTTCCGGATTTGAGTGCCGACATCAGCCCTATTCCTGAGTTATTTGGAAGCTTTACTGGGCGATACTCCGCCTTCTTTAATAAGCTGCAAGCATTCCTCACGGTAAACTACTATTCTCAACATCTCTATACTGACCGCGATGCATCTTGGTTACTACCTGCTCGGGTTAGTCTTAGTGGCAAACTATCGTATCAGGTTTGGGAAGAGCATTCGCTGTTTGTTAGTGGTCAAAACTTACTTAACAACCAAGAAGTAGAAACGCCTTTTGGTGACCAAAGTCAAAGTATGTATTGGCTAGGTATAAACTTACGGTTTTAATGGGTCGTACGCTCCACTACATAGCAGCCGTTCGTCTGGTAGGTAGGTTTATACCAATAATAATAGTCACGCTTATCATAATAATATGCTGTTATGTTGGCGGTTTGGCCCAAAGTACTTCTCCACCATTATCTTCAATTTCTTCCGCAGCTCCTGACCGTAATCCGCTGGAAAAGGCACTGCAAATTGCTGAAAAAGAGTTAAACGAAGCCCGCGCTACTAACGATCCCAACCAAGTTGGTAAGCTTCTTTATAAAATTGGAATTATCCATCAGAAGCTCAAAAACTCTGAGGAGTCACTGAAATACCTGCTTTGGGCAGTAATTACTTTCGAGAAAGCCTCGGCGCAAAACAACGTACTAGCGGTTAAACGTGATCTAGGTGACTACTACTTCGGTAGTCAGTCGTATCAGAAGGCCATTCAGTATTATCAAGATTACCTAAAGGGAAAAAAGCGACTTGACGAAGATATTCCCGACCGGATATCCATATTAAAAAAAATAGCCCAGAGTCTCTTTACGTTAGAAGAATATGAAGAAGCCGAGACAGTTTACCTTCAACTAGCTAAGTTGCACGAAGGGAGAAGGGATATGAAGGCAATTGCCTCATCTTACCAGGCTTTGGCTGACATTCATAAGCAAATGGATGACATCCCTGGTGCCATTCAATACTTAGAAAAGGTTGAGAAAATCAGCCGACAAACTCGAGACACTCCTCGCCTTTTACAGACCCTGAACAATCTAGGATTCTTACAAAAGCGAAATAAGAATCTCAAGCTAGCTATCAGCTACTTTCAGCAAGCCCTGGCAATAACGCTTGACGACCAGAACCCCGATGTTCGTGTTTCTATGCTGACTAACTTAGGAGTGGCTTATACCAATTTGGGCTTTTTCTCTAAAGCAAAGGAGACTTATAATCAAGCACTAGCAATAGAGCGCAAATCAGGAGACATCGTTGGTCAAGCTCAACAATTCAATTACCTGGCATCGAATGCCTATATGAGCCAAAATAATGCTCAGGCACTAAAATTAGCTGAGCAAGCTATAGAATTAGGAATCCGGAAGAATGCTTACCCTGAATTAGCCGAGAGCTACCGGCTAGTGAACTTGATATACACCAGCGATAAGAGTGAAGAGAAAGCTGAAATATATCGACAAAGCTACGCTGATATTAGGGGAAGAATCAGGATGCGCGAGAACAAAGAGCAACGAAGACTTTTAGCCCTTCAGGAGGAAATTGATGCCAAAGAAGAATACCTAAAATCCCTAATAATAGAACAGGAGCAAATCGCTCTAGACCGAGAACGGCAGGAAAATGCCATTCGATTAAAAGAGAAAGAATTAGCATTACTGAAAAATAGTAAAGCCCTTCAGGAGGTACAATTACTCAACCAACAATTAGCAAATGAAAAAGCACAACAGCGCTTAGCCATTGCTCAGCAAGATTTAATTGCTGAAAAGCAAAAACGAGAATTAGCGGAGCTACAACGCCTGAAGGAAAGGCAGGCTTTACAAATTGAGCAAAATAAGCTAGAGCAGGAAAAACAAGAAAAGGCCATTGCTTTGCTGGAAGCCGAAAGAAGACTTCAGCAGCAGAGACTACAACAGGAAGCTACTTTACGTAAGTACGGCTACGGCATTATCTCATCGTTTCTACTAATTATCGGTGTGGTCTCATACAGCTTTGTCCAGAAAAGAAAAGATCACCGTAAATTACAAGAGCAACAATTCCAGATTCAAGAGCAGAATGAGCATTTGAAAGCCAGTGAGCAGATGCTAATCAGCAGTGTGAATGAGCTAGAAGCTACTCAAGAAGCCCTGCAAGAACAAAAAAAGCGGCTAGAAATAGAAAATTATAAAACCCAAGAAAGTTTACAATACGCTAAACGTGTTCAGTTTTCTATACTACCCAGTGAGCGAGAGAGCCAGAAGATCTTTCCCGAAAGCTTCGTCATCTTCCGGCCTAAAGATGTTGTCTCAGGTGATTTCTATTGGATATCAAAGGAGGTAAACCTCAAGATTGCCTCGGTAGTAGACTGTACCGGACACGGAGTACCAGGTGCGCTGGTATCCCTCATTGCCTATAACATGCTCACCGAGGCCATTAAGGAACGAGGCATGAGCAACCCAGCTTCTATTCTACAATACCTAAACAAGCAAGTAACCAAACGGCTAAGAGGCGGTGATAATAACATTCAGGACGGTATGGATATTGGCATCTGCATCTTTGAAGCAAACGATGACCAATCAGTAACGCTACACTACGTAGGAGCCAAGCACACGCTTTTTCTAGTTCAGAATGGTAAACTTGAAAGCTTAAAGGGCATCCGAAAAACAGTAGGAAGTATTCCTGATAGTGTTACCAACTCAGGGCATCAACAGATAATACTTCAGCCAGGTGACAGTGTGTACCTCACTACCGACGGTTTTATAGATCAATCTAACCCGGATCGCAAGCGGTTTGGGTCACGGCGTTTAAGAAGTGTTATTCAAGAATACCACCACTTACCGATGTCCGAACAACGAACGAAATTTATTAATGCATTAGAAAACCACCAGCAATCTTCTGAACAACGAGATGATATTAATCTAATTGGAATCAAGATTTAAGTATGATGACTTATAATCAAGCAAAAATGAGCCATAATAGAAAGTTAATCGACCATTTAATGATTTTGCAAGATGAAAGCTTGCTGATCTCCTACAAAGGCCCCGTTACTCCTAACATCATGGCTGAGATCAGTCGAGACATTCGTGGGCAGTTAGACGACTTCCCCCAGGCTAGTCGGAAGATATTCTCCATCTTCATCGAGTTAGCCCAGAATATTTTGTTCTACTCCGCTGAGAAAATTCGGTACGCAGGGCGTACCGAAAGCGTAGGAATTCTCCAGCTTGTCGAGACAGATGAGGGGTACGTTTTTTCTTGTGGAAATATTGTGAATACCACCGATGTGGGCCGACTGGCAGACAGTTGCAACACCATCAATTCACTAGATCGTGATGAACTCCGACGCCTCAGGAGAGTACAGCGCCGCCAACCCCAAGGCGATATGAGTAAAGGAGCCGGTATAGGACTGGTACAGGCAGCTATTTTATCTAATAATCCGCTGGATATTGAGGTATATACTATTGACGAAAAACACTCGTTTTTCTCATTATTTGTGACTATTGATAAAGATTAATTACTATAAAATCATAATTATTATGAGCAAACCAAAATTAGAAATTCTAGAGATAAATGGGGAAAAGGATACCTTCTATGTACCCCATGTATATTTTGATCCTGACAAAGGATATTGCTTGTTAGAGGGTGAGTCTTACCTAGAAAATACCTGGGAGTTTTACGAGCGATTGTGCAGTTGGTTAAGGGATTATACGAGTACGGGAAAACCTCTGACTTTCGATTTCAAGATGATCTATTTTAACACTAGCTCGTCTAAAGGTATTCTAGAAATTCTTTTGTTACTAAAAGACTACGAAGACCGGGGTGGCGAAGTACAGATTAACTGGTACTACCCAAATGATGATGATGACATACTAGAGGAAGCGGAGGACTTTATCGAAGATACTCAATTAGATATTAAGCTTGTTCCTCTGGCTGAATAATGAAAGAATCTTGATTATGGCTCAAGAAAGCACCGGGTAATTTACTCGGTGCTTTTTTATTGCCCAAAGACGATTATGGCTACCCTGAGGGATGTTCTTACCAATTACTTAGATTTAAAGAGGTATAGCTTTGAATTATTTCATTAAATAATTTTATTATTTTAATATAAAATATTACATTTGTAATATAATTTAATTAAAAGGATAATTATGGAATGGTTAGGCACTATACTCTTTTTCTTTTTTATATGGTTACAATCTTGTCCAGAGAAAGCTGACTAAGCTATTCTTATACTAGGGAAGCCAATACATCTCGTACTCCTACTTCGGTATACCTTCCCAAGTAAAAAGATATCAGCTCAACGAAAGGACGCATATCTTGCCCCCAGAATGGTTGATGGGTAAGTATTTTTTCTACTAACTGCTGAGTACTCTCAGCATCGCTTAGGTCTACTTCTTGCCAGGCTTTGTAAAGAAAGTCGGCTTTATCATCTCTAATTGGGTACTGTTCACCGTTAAACTCTCCGTAGTACTTATCTCCCTCTTGAACAGTAGGTCGGCTAAATAATAAATAAGCGGCCAAGCCCGCACACATTCGCTTAGGAACTTCCCCAGTTTTTTCAAGGTAACGATCAAAGGTAAGCCCGTTACGCATATTCATCTTAGAAGTATACTGTAGGGTAATACTAATAAGCTGATGATGTAGGTAAGGATTGCGAAAGCGATCCAGGACATCACCAGCAAACTCCTTTGCCATATCAATATCAATACTTAGCGTAGGGATAATTTCCTCGTAGATAACCTGAGAGATGAATTTTCCCATCACTTCATCTTGCATACAATCGTATACCGTCTCTAAACCACACAGAAAGCCTGCTGCTACACTGATGGTATGCCCTCCGTTCAAAATTCGCAACTTCCGCTCTCGGTACGGTGTAATATCTTCATCGATCACAATCCCACTATCTGCCTGTAAAAAAGGAGCTTTGTGATGCAACTCTTCTTTATCACCCTCAATAGCTAGAAACCGATATATCTCACTCACTGTAAGTAGTTTATCCTGGAATCCCAAATGCTCTTCCAATTCTGCTTGTTTTGCTTCACTGGGTTCACCAGGTACAATTCGGTCAACCAAGGTGTTACAGAATGTACATTGTTGATCCACCCACTGCCGAAACTCATCTTCTAGCTGATTGATGTCAATTAATTTCAGCACAATAGATTTTAGCTTACTTCCATTGTCAATAATTAGTTCGGTTGGGATAATCAGCATGCCACTTTGGGGTAGACCAGTAAAAGCTCGATAACGTTCATACAAAAAAGCAGTTAGTTTACCCGGGAATGATTGAGGTGGTGCTGCCGAAAGATCATCATCTTCCTGAAGCGTAATTCCGATCTCAGTAGTGTTTGATACTACGGTAGTAATTGCTTCATTGTGGGCACAGTTTAGCACCTTATGCCAATGGTTGGCTGCCGGAAGAGCGGTAGAAGCTGCCGAATTAACGTAGAACTGACGTTGGGCTTTTCCACCTGAGAAACCCTCTTCACAAATAGTAAATAGTCCATCCTGTTCGGCAAAACGTTGGCTCCGCCCCGAGCGAGTATTATTTACTATCACTACCCTCCCTTTAAACAAACCTTGTTGATTAGCTTCATCGATAAAGTGATCCATAAGACCCCGTAGCAAAGCTCCAGAACCGAACTGAATAACCCGATTGGGGTAACCGAAAAAACGAGGATTGGGAAGATGAATATCTTCGGTAGAAGTAACCCGCTGACTGCGAGTAGCGATAAGGTCTTGGGTAAGTTGTGGAAGCATAGCGTAGATTCGTTTTATGACGAAATATAGTGCTTTTTTATCCCGACCATCCGGAAAATCGGCTTTATCCTGATATATTTTAGTATTTTCCGGTTCTGAATCATCTACTGTTTTTGCTATGAACCGGAACCTGTTTACTCTTTGCGTATCCTTTTTATTCTTTGCTCTTTCCTCACTTGCTCAAATACCCACCCCCACCCCTGAAGAAGTTATTGGCTTTCAAATGGGTGCCGACTACAAAATAGCCGACTATTCTCAAATCACTGATTACCTTAAAAAGCTAGATGAGGCCAGCGACCGGGTACAGATGCAACAAATTGGCACCTCAGTACTCGGGCGCCCGCTGTATGTTTTATTTATCTCTAGTGAAGAAAATTTGCGACAACTAGATCGCTGGAAAGAGATTAGTACTAAGCTAGCCCGCGCCCGCATTTCTGACGAAGAGGCTGAGCAACTATCGGGGGAAGGTAAGGCGATTGTCTGGATTGACGGGGGTATCCACTCTACTGAAAGAGCTGCAACTCAGTTTCCCCCCGAGCTGGCTTATATGGTTGCTACCGAAGAAACGGCTGAAATGAAAAAGATTCGGGAGAACGTCATTTTCATGCTGATGCCGAACATCAATCCCGATGGGCTAGACATTGTTGCTGACTGGTACAAAAAGAATTTGGGCACGCCCTACGAGACTTCCAATCCTCCGGTACTGTACCACTACTACGTAGGACACGACGATAACCGCGACTGGTTTATGAACACTCAGCCCGAGACCCGGGCGGTTACCAACCTACTTTTTAATGAGTGGTTTCCTCAGATTGTCCACAATCAGCATCAGTCCTCTCCCCGCTGGGCTCGTATTTTCATTCCTCCCTTTTCCAAGCCGGTGAATCCACACATTCACGCCGGAGTAGTGAACGGAGTGAATTTGGTAGGTAACGAAATGGCAACGCGCTTTGCGGTGAAAAATATGCCCGGTGTAATATCTGATGTGACTTACACCATGTGGTGGAACGGTGGTCTCCGCACTGCCCCCTACTTTCACAATCAAATTGGTATACTTACCGAAACAGGACATACTACACCTACCCCTCGTTACTATCCGCCCGACTCATTGCCGAAAACTATTAGTAACGGAATTCTTACGGATGGAACAGCAATCAACTACCCGAACCCCTGGCAAGGAGGTGAATCCCTCTTCCGGGATGCCGTGGAGTATATGCTGACCGCCGGTATGGCTACCCTTAGCATTGGTGCTGACCGAAAAACCAAGTGGCTGTACGATATGTACCGCATGGGTCGCGATGCGATTGAGGCCGAAGACGAGGTATTTGCTTACGTAATCCCTGCCGAACAGTGGAACCCTAGCGAAGCGTATAATCTAGTCAATATTTTAAGGCAGGGAGGACTGGAAGTTCACCAGGCTACTCGTTCGTTTAACATGGGTGATACCACCTATGCCGAAGGTTCATTTGTGCTGTACGGAGCACAGTCGTTCCGTCCCTATCTGAAAGACTTATTAGAAAAGCAGGAGTATCCCAATTTGCGATTATATCCTGGTGGTCCACCCAAAACTCCTTACGATCTGGCGGGCTGGACTCTCCCCTTGCAAATGGGAGTGCGCGTTGATCGCTTAGATAATGAAATAGCTATTAAAACCGAGGAAGTAGCGGCAGCCGTACAACCTTCCACCGGAAAAGTGGCTAGAAACGCTGAGTTTGCTTACGCTCTAAGCCCGCAAGATAATGCTAGTGCATTAGCTGTTAACCACTTACTAGCCGAGCAGGCACAGGTTCATTGGCTAGGCGAATCTACTGACGATTTTACTGCTGGCACTATCCTGATTGAAAATCGTGATGACGTTGGAGATACTATCGCTCAACTGGCCGACTCGCTCGGTTTGTCCTTTGCTGGAATTAACCGTGAGCCCGATGTTACGCTACACACCCTTCATCAACCCAAGGTGGGTCTATATAAATCATGGGTAGCTAATATGGATGAGGGTTGGACGCGATGGCTGCTCGACCAGTACAATTTTCAGTACGATACTCTGCACGATGAGCAGGTGCGTACTACTGACCTTTCGCAGTACGACGCCATTATTATTCCTGACCAAAGTCCGCACCGGATTCTGCACGGCCACTCGGTTTACAATATGCCCGAAGAGTACACAGGCGGATTAGGGTTAGAAGGATCGCTGGCACTGGAAAATTACGTGAAGCAAGGCGGTACGTTAATTACCTTTGACGATGCCAGTGATTTTGCTATTCAGCAATTTGGTTTGCCAGTGCGTAACGTAACTGCTGATTTGTCCAGCAAAGAATTTTTTATTCCTGGCTCACTCATTCGGGCTAATGTGGATACCAGTCATCCGTTGGCCTATGGTATGCAGGATACGATTGCTACTTCTTTTTCCCGCAGCCGCGCCTTTGAAATGATAAAACAAGAACGAGAAGGTGAGGGAGGTCAAGAAGATATTGTCAAACTACCGGAGCCAACAGTACAAACCGCTGTCCGCTATACCAAGAGTGACCTACTTATGAGTGGCTGGGCCTTGGGTGAGAAGAAACATATCGGTGGTAAGAGTGCCCTGATGCACGTAAAACACGGCCAAGGCGACGTGGTACTCTTCGGCTTTCGACCCCAGTTCCGAGGGCAACCTCGTGGTACCTACAAGTTGATCTTCAATGCTATCTACGGCAGCGCTGTCGAGGACTTTCCTGCCTTCGTTAGCTCTGATGAGGAAACCATTACTGAATAATGCCCGATAGCATTTCAATCTTGGGTCATCCACTGTATCAGGTCGCCTATATCCACGATTGACCAAGAGTGGGGGTGACGATTTCCGTTAGCTCGGTACCCGCGGCTTTCAGTGGTAATAAATTCCACATCATCACCAAATACTTTGGCTAGATCGTCTGCCATTTTCTCAATAAAATAAGCGTTCATGTCTTCGTAGTCGTTCTGTCGGTTCTCCTTCCACCAAGCGATATCGGGTTCGGTATAGAGTCTGATCTCGATGTTTTGAAGATGAGATAGATTATCAATGTTATTAGTTTTAGCAGTATAGACGGAGTGCTCTTCGTACTTTTTGATACTATTTTCAGGTTTGCCGAACTCTGGCTCTAACAGGCCAATAATCATCTCGCTTTCTTGAACTGAAACCGTTGAAAAGTTCCGTTCAATATTTCTGAGAGAATTTTCGTATAGTCCTAGCAGAGCAACTGGTGAATCAACAATAAATACTCCTTCCGGCTGAACATCACTTTCTGACGCTATTAGATAATCACTGAGCAACAGGCTCACATTACCTCCGCTAGAAAAGCCGCCGATGTAGAGGTTTTCTTGATTAAGATTATTATCGGCAAATAGTTAGTTAACGATGGCCGAAAGCTGCTTTTTCTCATTTTTCTCCAGCCACAGTCGCCGATTAAATTTCATTCAGGCCATGGCTATTCCTGCTTCCATAGCGGGTTCTATAATTTCAAACTCCCGTTTAATTACATCTGGGGTTTCGGGAAAGCCACCGAAGAGGATTAGTACTCCCATTGGTTCATTGTTGGGTTTTACTAATTCGTAATGTTCAGTTTCACTGGTGGTAAAGGAGGTTATGCCCTGAGAGAAGCTATCAAAGCACACGAGCGAAACAGCAAGCGATAGCGCGGTCAGATATTTCATTGTGTCTTCTTTTCTGCTAAAGAAATGAATCGTAGCATAAAAAGTAGCCACTTGGCTGTTAAGGTTTGTTAAAGGCATTTTAGTTGCTGTATTTAGTCGTTCCCTGCACCTTAGTGGTAGTTCACTGCATTTAGCTTGTTAATACTACACGGTTATCTCAATTTAGCGATTCATCGACTCAAATCTAACTACCATGTTCCAATACTTCACTATCGCTTACCGCAACCTTACCAAACATAAGTTTTACTCGCTCATCAATTTATTAGGCCTAGCCATTGGCACGGCGGCTTGTCTGCTGATTCTACACTACGTGCGCTACGAGCTGAGCTACGAAGATTTCCATGAGCAGTCTAATCAAATCTACCGACTTACGCTGGACATTTATGAGGAAGGGGAATTATTATCGCAGGATGCCGAAGTGTATCCGCTGGCAGGTCCTGAGCTGAAAGCCAATTTGCCTGAGGTACTGGACTACGTGCGGCTGCACGACCAGGAACATATGGTGTTTGGTACCGATGAGTATCGTAATACTGAGCGTCGCGCCTATTATGCTGATCCTTCTGCACTTTCTATCTTCTCTCTGAAGATGATACAGGGAGATACGACCGGTGCCCTAGATGAACCCTTTGAGATGATACTCACCGAATCTAAAGCCAAGCAGTACTTCGGTACTACCGATGTAGTGGGAAAAACGCTGGATATGTTCGGCGGGTCGTACCAGGCAGCTAACCAGAAGAAAATGGTAAAGATTACCGGAGTGATAGAGGACTTACCACCCAATACCCACCTAAAAATAGATTTTCTGATTTCCTACGTCACTCTGCGAGACAAGACCATCAATTATCCTTTTGGGTGGAATGCGAACAATGAATTCACCTATCTGCTGATGGAGCCACAAGCTAATTTAGCAGCTTTCAATCAGAAGCTAGATAAATTTGTCGAAAGTTTAGAAGGCGAAATGGAAAATGAGCGCTTTATTGTTCAACCCGTACGCGACATTCACCTGTACTCTAACAAAACCTACGAACCCGAAGCCAACGGGAACGCCGATACGGTCACTTTCCTATCGGTGATTGCTCTCTTTATTCTGATTATTGCCTGGGTAAACTACGTGAACTTAGCTACCGCCCGCTCGGTAGAACGCGCCAAAGAAGTGGGAGTGAAGAAAGCGGTAGGTTGCTCCCGCGCCCAACTTATTCGCCAGTTCTTGTTCGAGGCATTACTGACCAATATCGCGGCGATGCTGGTAGCCACCCTGATGGTATACCTAAGCTTTTCGGCCTTCCGCCAGCTAAGTGGGCAACCGCTTACGGTTAATTTATTCAACGACTTAAATTTTGTGCTGATTATCATCGGATTGGTAGTAGTTGGAACTTTGCTTTCGGGATTGTACCCGGCTTTAGTGTTATCCTCATTCCGTCCGGTAGCAGTGATGAAAGGTAAGTTAAAGAATACTTCCCACGGTAGGTACCTCCGGCAAGGCTTGGTCGTATTCCAGTTTCTAGCCTCAGTGGTGCTGATGGTAGGCACGTTTACGGTGTATCAGCAACTGACATTTATGCAGCAACAGGAGCTAGGAATGGACATTGACCAAGTGCTGGTAGTTAATATTCCATTGGATATTCAGATCGATTCTGTCGCCCGCTCCCGCATTGGTACATTGCACCAAGCTTGGTCGGGTTTATCTACTATAGAGGCGGTAGGTAGCTCGAGCGCAGTTCCAGGAACCAGCTACAGCTTTCTTAACTCATCTACAGGAATACGCCGAATAGGTGAAGAAAAGAATAATAAAATTACTTTTTATTGGTACCGAGCTGATGCTAACTTTATGGATGTTCTGGATATGAAACTGGTAGCCGGACGTAATTTTGAGGAGGGAACAGATAACGTAAGAAAAGTAATGGTGAACGAGGAAGCGGTACGATTACTTGGTTTTGAAGATGCTGAAGCTGCGATTGGGCAACGAATCACTTTCGATAGTTCTGAAATTATTGGAGTAGCCCAAAACTACCATCACCTCTCTATGAAAGAGCCGATGATACCTCTCATATTTCAGAATAGAAATAGCAATTTGTATCAATACTTGCGGCTGAGAACAGATGATCTTCCCCAAACTTTAAAACAGGCAGAAACAGCTTATGAGGAAGTATTCCCCGGTAGCACTTTTTCTTATTTCTTTCTGGATGATACTTTCAATCAGCAGTACCAAGCTGAAACCCAGTTCGGGCAAGTATTCGGCGTGTTTGCGGGATTGGCAATTTTAGTGGCTTGCTTGGGTTTATTAGGATTATCGTCTTACACCAGTATTCAGCGTACTAAAGAAATCGGTATTCGCAAAGCCTTGGGAGCCTCGGTAAGCCACATTATTTTGTTACTGACCAAAAGCTACTTCCGGCTTATTCTAATTGCTTTGCTAGTTGCTATCCCAGTAGCCAACTATGTGATGGGTGAATGGTTAGAGCAGTTTGCGTATCGCATTGGTATTAGCTGGTGGCTGTTTGTGGTACCTGGAATTCTGGTTGTTCTTATTGCCCTATTGGCAGTAAGTGGGCAAACCCTAAAATCTGCCCGAGCCAACCCAGTAAAAGCTCTGCGGTATGAGTAGGCGACTCAACCATTGAACTTCAAAATCAACGTTATTTAGTTGCTCTAGTATATTTGAGATTCGCTTGATTCATTACACAAGCAACTATTTAGAATAAAATTTGCTGCTACTCGACAAAATACTGTGAAAAGTCGGGTATGAAATTCTTATTCAACATTGGAGTAACAGAGGAGCTTTCAGAACGATATCAAGCCAAAGTGCGGCTCTCTAACCAGATCGCTAGTATGTTTGTATTTGTAGCATTAAGCTACATGGCTTTTTCTATCTTCTATTACCCACCCCTGGTTATGTATCCGGCTAGTGCCGCTGGGTTAGCATGCAGCATATTCATATTCAACTCCTTTCAGTGGCATCGTCTTTCTCGGTTTATTATGTCGTTCCAGGCGTTGTTACTCACTGCTATCTACCATGCCTACTTAGTAACACCAGGTGATTCTCTCCTAGATGCATTTATGGTATGCCAGATTTCTATGACGCTAATTCCCTGGATTCTTTTTGATTTTGAGGAAAAAGGGTTATTAGCTGCATCGCTAGTTATGTGTTATGCCATTTTCTTTAGTCAATCGTGGTTGAGCACTGTGTTAGTACTAGATTTAGATAATAGTATGTTTCAAGGTGGTATTTTCTATTACGCCACCAGCGGTATGGGCATCATTATCATTTCTCTCTCACTTTTCTTCTTACTCCGTAAAAATCATCGGTCTGATCAGAAAAATATTACCCTACTTAATGAGGTAAATAAGCAGAACCAGGCAATGCAAGAGCAGCAAGATGAATTATCAAAAAACCTGGAAGAAGTTAAACAGGCTAGAAAAGAGGATGAAAAGAGAAGTTGGGCAACCCAGGGCCTGAGTGAGATAAACCAAGTCTTGCGAGCTAATCAAGATCAGAATGAGACTTATCAACAGCTTATTGCTAAACTAGTCAGTTATTTAAAAGCTAATCAGGGTGGCCTATATGTCTTAGAGAGTGAAGATAACCAAATACTACGTTTAGAAGCCTGCTATGCCTACGAACGCCAAAAGTTTTTGAATAAAGAGATTGCACCGGGTCAAGGATTAGTGGGTCAATGCTTTCTGGAAAGAAAACCGATATATTTAACTAATATTCCCGATCAGTATACGCACATTACCTCAGGTCTAGGAGAGTCTACCCCTAATCACCTGTTCATTACTCCGCTTATATTTGATGAAAATGTAACAGGGGTTCTCGAGATTGCATCTTTCTCACCCATTGAAGAATATCATCAGGTCTTCCTAGAGAAAGCGGGTGAGGACATTGCATCAGCCATACGAAGTAAGCAAGTAACAGCCAGAATGAGTGAGTTACTTAACCAGTCACGGCAACAGGCCGAAGAGATGCAAGCCACTGAAGAGGAAATGCGGCAAAATATGGAAGAGCTACAAACCACTCAAGAAGAGATGCACCGGAAATCTAGTGAGCAAGAGGGTATTATTCAGCAGCTACGCGAGGAACTTGCTAGCCACGCACAAGCGTAAACTACTTTTGCTCGGCCATTTCCTTCATCACCATTAATAACGAAAGCGCAGTTTCTTCCGAATATCGCCCCATACCGCACGAGCAAGCAATATCAACGGTACCACCTCGGACTGACTCAATTGCTTGTAGTATATGTTGGTGCTCTTCCTTACTACGTTTCTTATGTACAAATCCGGCAATGAAACGGACGTGCTCGGGTAACTTGATATCCTTTAAGTCTGCGTAATACTTTTCATTTGTCGGGGGTGGGGTAGCTGCCTCAGCCAGAGGATAATGTACATAAGCAATTTGGTGGGATTTTGGCCATGTTTTTACCATCTGATTTGAGAAATACACCAACTTCTTCAGCGTTTTAGGATGAATTAGTGCCTCGTTGTTTAGGTCACCTAAACAAATATGAACTCCTAGTTCAGCCGATGAGTCTATCCTTCTCACTAATCCGTATATACTTTTTAGAGGAATGCCTATCAGAAAATTAGGGAGCTTATGCGCTAGTGCTAACTCACCAGGTACCTCAACTTGAATTACTACATCATCTCCGGCTAACTTAATTATCTCGTTAACTTCGTAGGCTATTCGCTGGCTAAAAACACTAGCATAACGTAGTGCATCGATCTTTCCCATCATGGCAAAGGTAATGCCTAGTCCGGTAGGCACTCCAACCTGAAACTTTAGATCTGGTTGGCCACGTTCGTCTCGCAGTTGCTTAAATAGAGGGTAACTCTCTTTAAAGTAGGTATGGTACCCGAAATCCAGATGCTGATACATTGCGGAAGGCGGATGTTTGGGGCGCAACTTCTGCACAGTGTCATATCCCACTGGGAAACCGTCATCGCCTCGCTGGGCATCCTGCGCTACTTCCCAGTTCTCCGTATCTGCCGTACAAATATCAATGGCAGTCATCACCCAGGCAGCTCTCTTTCCTTTAGGATACTGGGGTGTTTTCTCACCGATCTCTCCATCGGGTAGGCTAGACAAGTGGGTTCCCAGATGATCCAGAGCGCGTTTCATAGCGTCTTGTTCATTGGCAAAAGGCATACTACCTACTAAGTGCGTTCGTCGCTGTATCATTTTATTAGACAAGGTTTTTTAAATATAGCAATAGTAGTTATACCTGCCTGAGTTTTTAAAACATCGTATATGAAAAAATTACTACCATCTCCCGAATTTTTGTTCATCTTTGAGATATGGCGGTTCCCTACTTCATTCTGGCAGGTTTGTGGCTAGTATATTTTGTTTTGCACAGCCTATTGGCTTCCACCGAAGTAAAAAAACAGGCTCAATACTGGCTGGGAAAATCTTATCGCTACTATCGGCTGGGTTACAATATCATTGCGGTAATCACCATTATTCCTATTCTGCTCTATAATTCGTTGATTTCTACTGAGCCACTTATTGGTGATATTCGGGTACGCGATATACTGCAACTATTTGGATTGGTGCTAGCTTCTTACGGGGTGATCGTGATTCATCTTTCGTTTAAGCAATTCTCTAAGCGGGAGTTCTTAGGTGTACCCACACCAGCGGAGAATCAAGTTGAGCCACTTCAAACCGATGGGGTTTTGCGCTACGTTCGTCATCCGCTATACGCAGGCACTATTCTGATTGTACTAGGTTTATGGGCGTTCTCCCCTACTATCGCTAATCTGATTACCGCGTCGGCCTGGATCATTTACATATTGATCGGAATTCAACTAGAAGAAAAAAAGCTACTGAAACTTTATGGTGATAAGTATCGAGATTATCAAGCCAACGTACCTATGCTGATACCTCGCTTACGCTATCCTCGCTAACTAGCGATCCAGGGTAGACATCGCCTACGCTTTACTTAATTTAGCAGTATCTTTATTGGATTTACTACGCCTCCCTGAAGTGTTAAGCGAAAGCAGAATGAAGAAAATGATAGTAGTATAGTGCGGTAGTACGAAAAATAATAATGCCGATTCCATGACTGATAAAGTAGAATTGTGAGTAATTCACTTATCTATAGATTATATCAAGTAAAGGTCATCAACTTTGGCGGAAAAGTTTAATTGTTGCCTACTCCTCAAAAAAGCTACCTAGAATAGAGCTTTCTCCTTTATTACTATTTTTTCCGTAGGGAGCAATCGCTGCTACTAACTTTCGGAATGGCATGGATTGTAGCCAGACCCGACCCGTGCCCGAAAGCGTAGCTAAAAACAACCCTTCTCCGCCAAAGATCATAGACTTCAGTCCACCAGAGCTTTGGATGTCAAAATTAATGGATGACTCAAAGGCAACTACGCAGCCGGTATCAATCCGTAGGGTTTCATTATTAAGCTGCTTTTCGATCACGGTACCCCCGGCGTGGATAAACGCGAGTCCGTCGCCTTCCAATCGTTGTAAGATGAATCCTTCGCCTCCAACCAATCCTGAGCCCAACTTGCGATTTAATTGGATGCTTACTTTGGTACCAAGTGCTGCACACAAAAACGAGTCTTTTTGTACTGTCAGGGTATTTTGCTGCATTTGGGATAAATCTACTGGAATAATAGTACCCGGATAGGGGGCAGCAAAAGCTACTTTCGCTTTTCCGTAGCCCCGGTGGGTAAAGTGGGTCATAAAAGCTGATTCTCCGGTAAGCATTCGGCTACCCGCCGAAACCAGTTTGCCAAAAAAGCTCTGATTAGGATTAGAGCCATCGCCCATTTTAGTTTCAAATGCAATACCATCTTCTAGGTATACCATTGCTCCAGCTTCGGCAATTACGGTTTCTTGGGGGTCAAGCTCTACTTCTACCAATTGGATACCTTCACCCCGAATCTGATAGTCTATTTCGTGCGATCGTTTCATAGGTTGTTACTGAATAATTGATTAACTAATGATAATTTTAGTGGAGATCTATCCTCTAAATTCGTGATAATCTCTTAAATAATGAAACACCTTATCTATCCGACTTTTCTCTTCATTTTAATTAATCTAAGTTACTATAGTACAACAAATGCTCAATCTTCATCACCCCCCAATATACTATTGATTATTACCGATGACCAAGGCTACCACGATGTCTCCTATTATGGTACTGAAGACATCCGTACTCCCCATATCGATTCCCTAGCTATGGCCGGTATGCGGTTTGACCGTTTCTACGCCAACTGTCCGGTTTGCTCCCCTACCCGCGCTGCACTACTAACCGGACGTTACCAAGACTACGTGGGTGTACCTGGGGTAATTCGTACTAATACTAATAATAGCTGGGGCTACCTTGATCCTACTGCTACACTATTGCCAACCCCTTTAAAAGATGCTAGTTATCATACTGCGATTATTGGTAAGTGGCACCTCGGCTTGGATTCACCAAATACTCCGAATGAACGGGGCTTTGATGAATTTAAAGGTTGGTTGGGTGATATGATGGATGATTACTGGACGCATCGTCGCCACGGCATTAATTACATGCGCCACAACGAGAAAACAATTGACCCAGAAGGCCACGCTACTGATCTGTTCACGCAGTGGTCAGTAGAGTATATCCAAGAGCAAACCGAAAAATCCCAACCTTTCTTTTTGTATCTGGCGTACAATGCCCCTCACTTTCCGGTACAGCCACCTGAAGATTGGCTGAATAAAGTTAAGGAGCGAGAACCAGATATTTTGGAGAATCGGGCTAAACTCGTGGCTTTTATTGAGCATATGGATGATGGTATCGGCCAAGTGATTAATGCATTGAAACAGTCCGGTCAGTACGAAAACACGCTAATCGTATTTACCAGCGACAACGGCGGACATCTGCCCAGTGAAGCTAACAACGGCCCGGTACGCGATGGTAAACAAAGTATGTACGAAGGCGGATTGCTGGTTCCTACCGTTATAAGCTGGCCGGGTAAAATACAACCTAGAACCAAAACCAATCAGATTAATCTTTCTATGGATTTGTACCCAACTTTATTGACCGCGGCGGGGATTACCTCTGACAATGCAATTGAAGGACGTAGTTTTTTGCCTACACTGCTCGGAGATATTTCTACTGAAGAAGAAAGAGGTGTATTTTTCACCCGGAGAGAAGGAGGCGCTCGTTACGGAGGGCAGTCTATTTATGCAGTGCGGCTTGGCAATTGGAAGCTCATTCAGAACAGCCCTTGGCAACCTCTGGAATTATACAATCTGGAAGTAGACCCAAGAGAAGCGCGAAATGTTGCTGACCAGCAGCCTAAAAAATATGAGGAACTTCTTCGCCTTTTGATGAATCATATTCAGCAAGGAGGAAGAATACCTTGGCAACCCCCAAAGAGTGAAAATTAAATCATATTATTAGCGTATATAGAATTAATCATACAGATGTAATAAATTTTATATTTTAATATTTTTTATTTATTTTTACATTAAAATTACCTAAATATGAAATTTAAAATTATATCAGTTATATTTTTTATCACAAATCTTACTGCTTTTTCGCAAGAGATTGATCATTTCTTACCTGAGTCCCATCAGCAGCACCTTAGCCAAAAAGAGTATAATTATTTACTGGAGCATACCCTGCAACAGCTAGATGAATTTGAAATTCTGAACGTAGAATCAGGTATTGTTAAGATTCAGATGGGCGAATACCCTTACTCCTTTTCTCTCCTACCCATTATTGAACAAAGTGCTGAGTTTGACTTTGATTCTACTCAGAGAAATGATTTGGCAAATGAGTACATCATGATGCTCATGAGCGCCTACGAAGATCAGAAGATGCTTAGTGAGGCTGATTTTTCCACGGTAAAAAAATACTTGCGATTACAGCTATATCCTGGAGAGGCGATGGAGGGTGAAGATGAAATGCATTGGGTATCCCGTACCGATCTGGAAGGAACTATTACCTGCGCGGTGCTTAATCTTCCTACCGCAACGGCAACTGTTGAGCACAACCAATTAGCTAAGTGGGGAGTAACGGAAGAAGAAATCTGGCACATTGCCGAGCAAAATACTGCCACTCCTACCTATGAAACTATCCGCAAAACCGTAGCTGATTCTATTGATCTATTAGCGATGGGTGGAGCGAATACAACATTGGTGTTAGATAAAGTAATGCCGGAACCTATTGGCGAATACGGAGCCATCGTTACTGTGCCCCACGAAGAAATTGTGCTGGTTCATAACCTAAAAGCTGATAACCTTCACACCTTCCAAACCGTAGTTGAGTACCTTTATGATTTTGTCAGCGAACAATACCAGGGACATCCTGATCCAATTTCTCCTTACTTTTACTGGTATTCCCAAGGCGGATACACTCGTATTCGGTTGGGTAAAGACCAGCACGGGAATTTACACATTTTCCCACCAGTGGCTATGGATTGGACTTCAGAGGAATAGTTATTCCTCTTCTTCGGATTGATCTTCTTTTTGATCGGTATCATCATCCCGACCTTCAATATCGTCTCGGTCGCGTAGCTTTTTATCATCTACGTGCTTGTTCAGAAACTTATTGATCTTATCAATATCATAGTTGGTCTGAATCTCCCCAAACGTATCAATCTTGATATCAAACCCATCTAATTCTGGGTTCACTTTGGGTTTTTCTCGTTTATTTAATCTTTTCCTTCCCATGATTTATACCAATTGAAAATTTATCCCGGACGAGTTCCGGGGTTGACAGTACCACTGTGCGACAGTCGCCGTGGCGCGGGATAATTGATAGTTAATCCGCTGTATCAATTCTTTAATAATAACGGTAAGAATGTATAGTCTGTTTTAAGTATTTCCGTTCAACTGCTCTACGGCCTGCCGTATTCGACTCATCACCTCCTGACGGCCTAGTACTTCCATGGTGCTCATTAGATCAGGGCCACCGCCTTGTCCGGTGAGAGCCAGACGTAACGCGGGCATCACTTTGCCTAAACCCATTTGCCGATCTTCTAACAACTGCTGTAGTTGCTGCTTAGCACTTTCGGCTGACAACTTTTCGTCAGAACCTTCTAGTACTTCCGCGTAAGCAAGCAGTGCATCCGAGGCCTCGGCTTTCCACTTTTTCCGCACCATTTTCTCATCGTAATGCTCAGGCGGTTGATAGAAGTACTGGGCTGTGCTCCAGATCTCCTGCGGAAAAGTAATACGCTCTTTCATCAATCCACACACCTGCTCCGCTTTTTCTGGGCTACTTTCAATGCCGTTTTCTGACAAGTCTTTAAGAAGATATTTAGCTAGGGATGAGTTGGGCAGTTCCTTAAGATATTGCTGATTAAACCACTTGGCTTTCTCAATATCGAACTTAGCCCCGGCCTTACTGACCCGATCCAGACCAAACACTTTCACTAATTCTTCTAAGCTAAACAACTCTTCTTCATCACCCGGATGCCAACCTAGCAATGCCAGAAAGTTTACCGTCGCCTCGGGCAAGTAACCTGACTCGCGAAAACCAGGAGAAACCTCTTCTGACTGTGGATTTTTCCAATCGAACGGATACACTGGGAAGCCGAAACGGTCGCCACTGCGCTTGCTGAGTTTTCCTTTGCCATCGGGATTCATTAGCAATGGTAAGTGGGCAAACTGCGGCATACTATCTTCCCAACCCAAGTAGCGATAAAGTAACACGTGCAGCGGAGCCGATGGCAACCATTCCTCTCCCCGGATAACGTGAGAAATCTTCATTAAATAATCATCTACTACATTAGCCAAATGATAAGTCGGCAAACCATCAGATTTTAGCAGCACTTTATCGTCTAGGGTAGACGAATGGACTTTTACCTCTCCTCGTACTAAATCATTCAATTGTATCTCCTCATCTTCCGGAGTTTTTATTCGTAGCACGTAGGGTTCGTCACTCTTTAATTTCGCCGCTACTTCCTCTTCTGAAAGAGTCAATGAATTCTTCATACTCATCCGGCTAGTGGCATCGTACTGCGGGTTTTTACCTTCTGCTTGTAATCGCTCCCGCATGGTGTTCAACTCATCCGAAGTATCAAAAGCATAGTAAGCGTATCCGGCATCCAGCAATTGCTGAGTATACTGCTGGTAGATATTTTTTCGTTCAGACTGTCGGTAGGGTGCGTATTTACCCCCTTCTACTACTCCCTCGTCAGGTGAAATTCCGCACCAATCCAGTGCTTCCCGAATATATTCCTCCGCCCCTGGTACGAAGCGGGTTTGATCAGTATCTTCAATCCGCAGAATAAATGTCCCTTGATGTTGTTTGGCAAATAGGTAATTATATAGGGCGGTACGTACCCCGCCAATGTGCAGTGGCCCCGTCGGACTGGGGGCAAATCGTACTCGTACTGGTCTCATGGCTACTTTAACCGCTTAGTGATTTAAAAGTTGCCTGCAAGATAATGAAATGAGTTACCACCGTTCGTTAACGAGGCAAAGTTTCGTAAATTTCACCGATGAAACCATTTAGATAATGTCTGTTTTCATCTTTCATATCTCATCTTTTGCCAATTGTCTATGATTCATCAATTTAATTTTCCTACCGTTGTTCGCTTTGGTGAGGGAGTCGTTCGGGAATTGGGCGACTATCTGAAAAGTCAGGTAAGTCAACGGCCGTTACTCATTACTGATGGGGTAGTGGCGAAGCTAGCCTTCTTCGAGAAAATTATGACTGATCTGAAGCAGCAAGGTCTGTCCCCCGAACTATTCTGCGATATTTCCAAAAATCCGGTAAAATCTGATGTAACTAAAGGAAACCGAGCCTATCACGAACACGAAAATGATGCAATTATCGGCCTAGGCGGCGGAGCGGCAATGGATGTAGCCCGGGCGGTGGCACTCAGTATTAATAACACCCGAGATTTACTGGAGTACGACGAACTCACTGGTGGCGATCAGTACATTACTGAACCAGTGCCATTGTTTGTAACTGTTCCTACTACGGCGGGTACGGGCAGCGAAGTGGGGCGTAGTGCAATTATTTCGGATGATGTAACTCGCAAAAAACATATTCTCTTCCATCCCAGCCTGATGGCACAAATTGTGTTTGCCGACCCTGAACTCACCTATGAACTACCTCCGGCAGTTACTGCCGCTACTGGTATGGATGCCCTGACTCATAACATGGAAGCTTACTTAGCAAAAAACTATCACCCCATGGCCGATGGTATTGCCCTAGAAGGAATCCGTATGATCTCCCGATCCTTAGAAAAAGCAGTGAAACAACCGGATGCAGAATCACGGCGGGAGATGCTACTAGCTTCGCTGATGGGTGCCGTAGCTTTTCAAAAGGGTTTGGGAGTGGTTCACTCGCTGGCGCATCCGCTTTCGGCTTTGGTAGATATGCACCACGGACTGGCGAATGCTATCTGTCTGCCTTACGGACTAGGATTTAATGTAGCGGGTTTTGAAGATCGATTTGCCACAATAGCTCAAGCTATGCAGTTGACTAACCAAAACGGAGAAGCCGTCATTGAAGCATTGTTTCACCTGAACGAAGCCATCGGCTTACCTACCCGCTTGGGCGAAGCAGGGGTGATTGAAGAACATCTGGAGGAACTAGCAACACTCGCTTCCGAAGATTTTGCTCATCCGAATAATCCTAAACCTGTAAGCCGTGAGGATTTTGTAAAACTGTATACTGCTGCCCTGTGATCAAAATTGGAGTATCAGCTTGCATCATGTACCCTGATTCAGAGCGCGCTTATTTTTCAGCTAAACACCTCTGCTATCTGGAGCGCGATATGGCTCGCTACCTGCACCGCCCTAATGTACTGCCAATATTAATTCCCCATCTGGAGCAAGAAGAACTAGCGAATTTTCTAGCACAAATGGATGGCTTCGTTTTTCAGGGCGGCTCCGATTTAGCCCCCGAAACCTACGGTGAGAAACCCATCGGTCGCTGGTTGGGTGATCCGCTACGCGATGAGTACGAACTGGATATTCTGGACTACGCCATTAAAAACCATAAACCTGTTTTTGGCATTTGCCGAGGCTTTCAGGTGATGAACGTGTATTTCGGTGGAAATTTATACCAAGATATTGCTACCCAGCAACCCGAACTAGATCAGCATCGGGACGCAGTGCTTTACGACCAGCTAAACCATCCCGTGCTTTTGGAAGAAGAAAAACTGCTAGCCCGTTTACATCAAGATGAATCTAATCGAATGGTCAACACCGTTCATCACCAAGCCGTGAAGGATTTGGGCAGAAATCTAGAAGTACTTGCCACTTCGCCCGATGGACTCGTAGAAGCCTTTCTGTGGAACCAAACCGAAGAAGGCAAAGTATTTGGCGTACAGTGGCACCCCGAGTTCTTCGCCAATTCTCAGATTCCTTTAATGGACGCCGAAAAGGTTTATACGCATTTTTTGGGGTTTTGCCGATAGAGCAGGTTTGTAGACATTGAGCCCTTTACGACCATAGCATCGGTTAATGACGAAAGGGAGCTCGATTCTAAGATTATATAAAAACTGATTATTTCCATTTTAGCAAAATATTTTACTCGCTGATAATCAGCATATTGCGAATTATAGATATTGGAGAATAAAAAACATTTCTCTTTTTATACAGCTTCGCAATTACGGATCAGAAGAGTAATATCTTAGGTAGATATGAATGTATTTAAAGTAGATTCAGCGAGTCATTTCCGCCACCTTTGGTCATTAATGGTGCTAAGTGTAATACTTCCAATAGTCGGATACTATTTGATGCTTTATAAATTAGGTGAATTTAATGTAGAAGCAGCTTTAATTGTTTCTTTTGTAGTTTTTACAACACTTATTCTTCCACTTTTGATACTTCATATTAACTATTATCTATACAGCAAAAACGATAAGTTTTTGTATGATGAATCTCGAGAGATTATGGTTTATGAAAGAAAAGGAATGGTAACGGAATTTGAAGCGAAGAATATAGAATCCGTTGTAAGCTACAAGTCTTGGCCTTTGGCAGAAAATCGCACACCAATTTTTCCTTGGGATGTATATCATTATACTGCTATCGAGTTGAAAAATGGGAGCTTGTTAAAAGTGTCTAGTTTAGTGGTCTATGAATTTGATAAGAAGGTTAAAATAGATGGTATTAGGATTAGGAAAACGTTCTATCCTTGGATAGGGTAAGGTAAATAGCTTCGCTATCTGGGACATTCTATTGCGAATTTTAATATCTCTGGATTTGCAATCCACCGATACTAATGCTTATCCAACAAGTCCCCCGACAGATGCTTTTTGCCACTTCTGCCGAGGGGTGTAAGTTCATTTATTTATTATTAGCACTTTGTAAATCGCGGGTGTTCTTTTGAACGGCGATGGCTGAGAACATGCTTAGCAAGAAGCTCATGCTGTAAAATCCTTTTTCACTTAGAGTTAAATCAGCGTTCCACAAGCCGATGGTAAGCAAGGTGACCGAGAGAATGGCCGCAAACCAACTGATACCATAGTAAAGATCAGTTACTGGGATGCCTTCCAGGCGGTCGCGCACACTCTTCTGTACGGATACTACCGCAAACAGCCCGAACATAATCAGGGTGAAATAATATCCTTTTTCGTTGAGCTCCATCGCGGCATTGTACAAGCCAATGAAGTAAGCGGTCATTCCCACCAAAAGCATCGTCCAGGAAACGGCCACGAACGCATTAGAAGGACGTTCCACTTTCCGGTTCGGTGCGTTGTCCTGATATTTATTAACTGATTCGTTTTTTTCTTCAATGATCTGATTCATAGCATAATTTCGTTTGATGATGAATCAAAGGTCAGGACTTTCCGACACCGGAACATTTACATATGTAAATAAATGATTCAGTCCTTTTTTGCCCGAATTCGGCTTAACTGAGTCGGGGTTATGCCCAGATAAGAAGCTACGTGGTACTGAGCCACCTGATTTTCCAGTTCGGGAAACTGTTGCTGAAACATAGCGTAGCGTTCCGAGGCATCGTTCATGACCAGCGACATTTCGCGGCGTTCTTTCTTCACAAAGAAATCTTCAGCAATCACCCGGTTCAGCCTTTCTACCATAGGATGCTCTTCGTAGAGTGCCAAAATTCGCGCAAAGTTGGTTTGTAGCAACTCGCAATCGGTCAGGCACTGAATGTTAATCATATTCCGCTGACCCGTAATCAAGGAGGAATACGCCCCGACGATAGCCGGATTGGTAAAGAAAATCTTGTTGAATTCTTCGCCCTTAGGACTACGATAATACGCCCGAAGAACGCCGGATTTCACAAACGCCAGCTTCTTAGCAAACTCGCCCTCGGTCGCTAAGTGGTCACCTTTCTGCATTGCTACGGGTTCAAACAAATTTAGCAAAGCCTGCATAGAAGCCGTTGGTAGAGAAGTGAAACTGCTCAGATATTTCTCAAAGGAGTACATAGACACTCAAATATATGCTTTTATCACTTCAACAGCTTTCTTACCAATGCAGCATTCTTTTCTTGAGAGCTGCCAAATATCTTTTCTTCCATCTCGACGTATTCTGACGGCTGGAATGTGTGCTGAATCTGTCCATCAGCCAAGTAACTGATCGCGGTACATAAACTGATCAGCGATTCTAGGATGTGCGACGTCAGCAGAATGGTTTTGCCCTGCTCCTGCAATGTTTTAATAATCGTCTTAAGCTTTTGGGTTGTTTCCAGATCAATGCCATTGAAAGGTTCATCTAGCACCAGAATTGCCCGATCAAGAGCGATAACTCCCATAAAAGCCAGTTTTTTCTTCATTCCGGTAGAGTAGGATTCAGTGTACTGATCTAGCGGTAGATCAAATAACTGATTCCATTCCTCGATAGCAAAGTCGGGATGATGGTATGTAAATAGCTCCAGATACTCTCGCCCAGTAATGTTGGAATAGAAGAAATTATTAGTTTCCAGATACGCCACATCTTTCTTCGCTAAAGAGCGAAGTGATTTAAACTTTTGGTATTAGATTCATAGGAATAGCTTCATACTCAGTAAGTTTAAGTGATACAAAGTATAGCATAAATTGTATCAAAAGCTGAGCAAATTATTCGTTTTAATGAATTGAAAATCAAAGCTTTAGCATAAATATTCTCTAAAAAGTTTAAATCACTTTAGCGATTGTTAAACTGAATTTTACCACTAGCCAGTGATTTCAGCCCACATAAGCCTTTAATCAGCGTAGTTTTACCCGAGCCATTCAGTCCTACCAAACCATGCGTACTTCCCGACTCAATCGTTAAATCTAAATCGCGAATAACTTCCTTCTTTCCGTAGCGAAGACTGACATGCTCAATACTGATCATACAAATAAGTGCTTAGGTTATTTTTGGCTCGCCGATAGTAATTAATCAGCATAACTAATGGTACTGGAACAAAAAAAGGGACGAACAAACTCAGAAAATAGATAAACATGAACACATTATTGTTCAATGTCTGCCCCGGTTCGTAAAAGCTATATTTCAGCATAATACTGAGCAGTTGGATGATAGAGCTAACCAGAAACCAGATCACCAAAACATACCAGTATTTAATATTTACTACCAAGAAAATCAGTACCAGCGGTAAGCAGCCGATCCAGAATAAGAGCAGATGCGCTTTCCCCTTCTGCCAAAGGAAAGCGCGGGGCGGAGAATCAGCAAATACCTCAACCATCGACCGGGGCTCGGCTTCGTTGTAGAAAGTAGTAACGATGAAGGTAAAAATGACAATAACCAGCAGGGTGATAAACGGGTAGGCATAAAGCAACAATGCCGAAATATACAGCAGCCCGACCCAAAGTCCTTGTTTCCGCAAATTGCTCTTCCACTCAAACGCCAGTGCTGGAATAAAGGATAGACTGCGAATGCGACTCGCCCCAAAATTAGTTCTGATACTAATAAAAGGAACAAGGGTAATAGATACGAATAAAGATGCTACTTCTAGCCAGTGAAAATTTAGTAAAAACTCCAGGTATACCAGACTTGCCAGCAAATGATACTCTACCAGATACAGAAAGTAGGTTTGCTCATGAATCAGTTGTAAAAACACTTTATCTTTCCTGAATGTATGAAGTGAAGCGATTGACAAGAAAATAGTAACGGCTACCACATAGGTGAGCGGAGGAGTCAACGTATAGATTCTCGCTAGTGTAAAAAATACCAGTAATAGGGCAATTATGCTCCGTACTACTCCCAGCTCCTGAAGTACCCTTCCCAATTGCTTCAAATGTAACTTTAGCAGCGTGGCAACCATGCACTAAAAGTAAGGCTATCTATTCTTTCCACTTGCATCTATTACTCAAATAAAACGTATCTTCGTGAGAAAACACCACTTAACGTAAGCTATGAATTAAGACAATTTTCTCCGCCGAGAAGAGGAAGAATTTTCTGTTTGAGCATAGCGATCCACCGTGGACGCGGCGGGTTGCCGGTGCAATTTCAAATTCTTCTAGATTTTTGCGCCCCACGCCGGATCTACTTTTTATCGATGGAAAATCGGACCGCCGATGCGGTAGAAACCCGCCCGGATTGAGGGCAATCATCTGAAAATCAAGTACTTATGATTTTTCATTGTGAAGCCTAATCTATAGTTTATATTACTTACCTATTTTCAATATGGAGATTATCAACCCAGCTACCGAAGCCCTGATTACTACGATAGAAGAGGACACCAATACTTCAGCTCAGGAGAAATATGAGAAAGTACATCAAGGCCAGAAAGACTGGCAGAAAGTGCCAATTTCTGAACGTATTGCAACTATCACTAAATTTTCCGAATTGTTGAAGAGCGAAGCTGATGAACTAGCCCAAACACTTACTCGGGAAATGGGAAAACCCCTCAACCAGTCGCACAATGAGTTGAACGGAGCACGGGGACGCATCCAATACTTCGTAGAAAATTCGAAAAAGTGGCTAGCCGAAGAGGTAGTCACGGAAGAAGAGGGATTAGTGGAAAAGATCGCCTACGAGCCATTGGGCGTTATCGCCAATATATCGGCTTGGAATTATCCCTACCTAGTGGGAGTCAATGTATTCATTCCTGCACTAATTACCGGAAACGCCGTACTCTACAAACCTTCGGAATACACCACCCTTACCGGACTAAAGATTGGCGAATTGTTGCATCAGGCGGGAGTTCCTGACGATGCGTTTCAGGTAGTGGTGGGAGGCGGTGAAGTAGGAAAAGCACTGCTCGACCTTCCGTTGGATGGTTACTTCTTCACTGGATCGAACCGTACTGGCAAAAGCATTTATGAAACGGTAGCTCCCAAAATGGTGCCCTGCCAGATGGAATTAGGCGGAAAAGATCCGCTCTACGTTCCCAACGATAATGCAAACGTCGCTAAAGTAGCTCAGGCGGCTGCCGAAGGAACATTTTATAACAACGGACAAAGCTGCTGCGCCGTAGAGCGCGTCTACGTACACCAGGCTATCTACGATGAGTTTATGGAAGCTTTTGGTCAGGAAGTTCAGCAGCTCAAACTGGGTAATCCGGAAGAAGATGGTGTATTCATTGGTCCATTGGCCCGACAGGAGCAGATTGCGGTGCTGGAGCAGCAGGTTCAGGATGCCATTGATAAAGGAGCCCAGCTACTGGCCGGAGGTAAAAAAGCTGATCGTACCGGTTATTATTTTGAACCGACAGTACTCACCAATGTCAATCACCAAATGCAGGTGATGCGGGAAGAATCATTCGGCCCTATCATTGGCATCCAGCGAGTGGCTGATGACGATGAAGCAGTAACTCTGATGCAGGATACCGACTACGGACTCACTGCCGCCGTCTACTGCGACACGCAGGAGAAAGCCGAAGAAATTCTAGCGAAGATCGACAGCGGTACCGCCTACTGGAATTGTTGCGATCGTGTAAGTGCCACCCTTCCCTGGTCAGGCCGCAAAAAGTCCGGTTTTGGCAGTACCCTATCCTACCAAGGCATTCGCACCTTCACCAAACCCAAGGCCTACCATTTGCGGAAAATTTGATTAAAAAACAATTTTACTGTGGCTATGATCTACAAAGAATAGAATAGCGATCTTGCTTCATGACTAACGGCTCATCTACGTAACAACTGCATACTGTTTCGTTAAATGAGATGGCTTCGGGGCTGGTTCTACTTGAATTTCTCGTACTACCATCACCCACCCCTCGCCATGACGTTATCTGTTGCTTTTCCTTCCCATCTTTCCGTCATTGCGAGGCACGAAGCAATCTCACTGAGTGAAGCACTAGGTTGATAGGAACTGCTACTTCATTCAAAGCTCACAATATTTGGCCAACAGTTTTAAGCCTTTACTTTTAACTCCTCAATCTGCTTCATCCGGTCCCGTCCCTGTCGCTCAAACATCCAACTGGGGTATTCAGGAGTTAGTTGGCTGACTTCATCCAGCTTTTGCAGATCATCCTCAGATAATTCTACATCTACCGCTGCCAGATTATCTTCCAATTGCTCTACTTTTTTTGCTCCAATAATCACGGAAGTAACCACCTTCTGATGCAACAGCCAGGCTAGGGCTATTCGGGCTACCGAGATGCCTTTCTCTTCAGCCATTGGATGCATCACATCCAGAATATCAAACGCCCGCTCTTTGTTCACCGGAGGGAAGTCAAAGTCTACCCGACGGGAGCCTTCCGGTCCAGCCCCATCGCGCTTATACTTTCCGCTTAATAGCCCTCCCGCTAATGGACTCCAGACCATCAAACCTATTTTCTGATCCAGCATCATCGGTACCAATTCTCGCTCCAGGTCGCGCCCAGCAATAGTGTAGTAAGCTTGCAACGAAACAAATTTGGTGAGATTACGAAATTCAGCGTAGCCTTGTGCCTTCATAATTTGCCAAGCGGCCAGATTGCTACAACCAATATAGCGCACTTTTCCGCTACGCACTATATCATCCAGTACCCGCATAGTTTCTTCCAGTGGCACAAACGTATCAAAGCCATGAATCTGGTACAGATCGATATAATCGGTATCGAGGCGGCGCAGGCTCTCTTCTACCTGCTGCATGATATGGCTCCGGCTTAAACCAGTTTGGTTGGGTCTACTACCCATTGCACCCCGCACCTTGGTTGCTAAAACCAGGCTATGGCGATCCAGACCTAGGTTGCGAATAGCCCGTCCGGTCATCTCTTCTGATAGGCCTTCGGAGTAAACGTTAGCCGTATCGATAAAATTAATTCCAGCGTCTACTGAGCGCTTCACGAGTTGATCTACCGGCTTCTGTTCCAGGGTACCGATGGCTGTCCAGTAGCCGCGTCCGCCGAAGGTCATGGTGCCCAAGCATAATTCCGAAACCAGTAATCCGGTATTTCCTAAAATATTGTACTTCATATTGATGCAGATTGATAGTGAAAAATTGTATTTTTTCTTTGCGGTTGGTTTACGTTAGGGTTTTGGTAGTACGTACTATCCGGTTCCAATCTCTAAGTAGTCAAGCAACTAGGCATAACTACACTAGCATTTCTGTCATACGAAGTTGATCCGGGTTGAGTTTATCCTAAAGGCTAATTTGTAGTAATCGATCACAGTAGTTACTATTTAAGTGCCTGAATATCAAAGTATTAAAAAGATATTGAAAAATATTTATAAAAAATTTAGACAAATGCTTGCATTATATTTTAGTAAAAACCTACCTTTGTAGCGTACAAGAAAAAAAGAAGAAATGTTATATCTAAGCATACACATAATTACAAATCCCAACGGCTTTCAGCAAGAAAGTGATAAGGGTGGAGACTGTATGCTCAGGCATAAATAGTAATATTTTAAGCTATTACGATTGAAGCCCGAGCCGAAAAGTTCGGGTTTTTTATTTCGATTGTTATGAAATAACGCGTATGAAAACGACAAATTTATACATACATTGGCTGAACTGCGTACCAATGTTTGATGAACGTCAGGGAGAGGTGTGGCTTAGCGATACGTATCCAATTCAGTACGGTAGATCGGAAAAGATTTATAGGTGAAATTATATCACCCAGAATATCTAAACCCGATCTACACCAGATCGGGTTTTTTTGTGCCCTTTTTGGGAGTGCGCCAGAGTTGGAGAGCTGGGGCGGTCCGGGCCACGGTAGCTGTAAAATCGTTGTGCTAGACACTGAGTAGGTTCAACCGTGACGGCACGGCGTCCACCGTGGATCATGCCCGACCGGAACCGTTCTTACCACTCCCACAATGACCCATAGCTCAGTTGGTTAGAGTACCTGCCTTATACGTAGTAGGTGCCTGGCCACCGTGGAACGGTTCGAATCCGGGTGGGTCGATTTTGCCGGATCGTCTAATGGGAAGACATCAGTTTTTGGAGCTGAAGACATGGGTTCGATTCCTATTCCGGCAGCGCTGAAGGAGGGGCAAAACGGGTGCCTCCTTAAAATCGGAGAAGGGTTAAAGACCCTACGCAGGATTCCGTTTGTTCTGCAATGTTCAGAAAAAGCTCCGAAGCAAACCAGCAGGTTATCCTCTTATATTGGCGTATGAATTATACATCAGTAAAAAGAGGTAACCTTAACTGGATGGGTAACTCAGTTGGTAGAGTGCCAGTGTGAAGTACTGGTGGCGTAAGTTCGATTCTTACCCCATCCACCATAAGAATTAAATGATTTGTTTAACTAAAAAATGGTAGAAGCCATGACTATGCAATTACTGGAGCAGTACATGCTAGAAGCTGATCGAGCCTTCGCTCAGGAGGACTATGTGCGCGGCAAAAGTCTGGTAGAGGAAGCGTTAGCGCTGGAGCCGGACTACGGCGAAGCCCACAACTACCTGGGTTGGCTGTACCTGTACCATCTTAGCGATCTGGAAAAAGCTGAAGAGCACCTCAAGTTAGCGATTCGGTACAAGCCGAGCTGCCGGGGTGCCTACGTACACCTTTCCACTATGTTTACCGACCAGGGGCACTTGGAGGAGTTGCAAATATTGCTTCCCAAAGCGTTAGCGGTACGAGGTATCAACCGGGTAGCTTTGCTGGTAGACTGGGGACGAATGCAGGAGTCATTGGGTAACTACCAGCCAGCAGTTCGCCACTATAAGGCGGCCATGAAAGCCAGTATGAGCAATAGCGAACAGGATGGCTTACGCGATCATATCCGCCGCTGCCGACGAAAACGCTGGATTCGGTGGATGTAAAAGGCGGCGCGCTGGACTCGAACAAGATGGCGTCCAGCGCTTACGAGCGGGGGCTTGTCCCCGACTTGGTCGGATATGCCTCCTGGCAGATAATTTAAACTGAGAAACTAACAGAAATCATGCGATTCAATATCAAAACCAAACGAACCAATAAGGTCAAAAACTACGAAGGAGATGAAGCTTATACTATGTCTCCTGCTATGGAACTGTACGCTAGCGTCGTGACTACTACTTTGGCTGATAAGTTCTACGAGAAGGATCAAAAACGCATCACGCGTCTGCGAAAGCTGATCGCTAAAAACGATCCTCGGTTCGTAGCCAAGCTGGCCGTATACGCTCGGGAGCAAATGCATCTGCGTTCAGTGCCACTGGTACTGGCGGTAGAGCTAGCCAAAGTGCATCGCGGCGATAATCTGATGAGCCAGACGGTAGCTCGAGTGGTGCAACGGGCCGACGAGATCACTGAATTACTGGCGTACTACGCAGTGGCCAACCAACGCAAGGGCACCAAGCAATTGAACTTGCTATCGAAGCAAATCCAGAAGGGATTAGCGCAGGCGTTCAACCGCTTTGATGCCTACCAGTTGGCGAAGTACAATCGGGCTACTAGCATCAAGCTGAAGGATGCGCTGTTTCTAGTGCACCCTAAAGCTAAGGACGAAGCGCAGCAAGTAATCTTCAACCAACTGGTGAACGATACATTGCCCGTGCCTTACACCTGGGAAACCGAACTATCGGCCCAAGGTCAGCAAACCTTTGCCAACGAAGCTGACAAGCAATTGGCTTTCCGAACCAAGTGGGAGGAGCTGATTGATAGCGGTAAGCTAGGCTACATGGCGATGCTGCGTAACCTGCGCAATATTCTGGAAGCCGAGGTTTCCAGTGATCAGCTGCAAAAGGTTTGTGCATTGCTGAGCGATGAGCGAGCCGTAGCCCGATCCAAGCAGTTACCGTTCCGTTTCCTGGCGGCCTACCGGGAGATTAAGGCGCTGAAGCTAGCCGAAAGCACTATGGTGCTAAATGCCTTGGAAGCAGCGGTTCGAGCTAGCGCAGCTAACATCCCTGGCTTTGATGAGAACGTGCGGGTACTAATTGCCTGCGACGTGTCCGGATCAATGCAACGAGCGATTTCGCCTAAGAGCAAAATCCAGAACTACGACATCGGTTTAATGTTGGGTATGTTGCTGCAAAGCCAGTGCCAGCGGGTAATCACTGGTATCTTCGGAGACCGCTGGAAGGTTATTAATCTGCTGCAGGGAAATATCCTGGCTAACGTTGATGAACTGCATCGGCGCGAGGGTGAGGTAGGTTACTCCACCAATGGTTACCTAGTGGTAAAAGATCTGATCAAGTGCCGAAAGGTAGTAGATAAAGTGATGATCTTCACCGACTGCCAGTTGTGGAACTCGAACGGCTACCGATGGTCGGCACCCCGATGGGGAGGCACTGCTAGTACCGAAACCATTGCTCAGCTATGGGGACAGTACAAGCAAATCGCTCCCGAAGCCAAGCTGTATCTGTTTGACCTGGCAGGCTACGGTAACACTCCGCTGGATATCCGGGGAAACGATGTGTTCTTCGTAGCGGGCTGGTCCGATAAGGTGTTTGCGGTACTACAGGCGATAGAAAACGGAAGCCACGCCGTGGCCGAAATTAAGAAGATCGCCATGTAGGTAAAAAAGGACTGTCAGCTTTTACAACTGGCAGTCCTCTTAAAAAAGCGTGCTCGTAGCTCAACTGCGCAGAGCCTCCGACTTTTAATCGGAAGGTTGTGGGTTCAAATCCCATCGGGCACACAGATGATGTAAAAATTTTGAATATTTAGAAGGATGTCGTTAGAAGTGAAATACTTCGCTGCCGATGGGGAGGATTAGCCCATAGAGGCTAACTGGGTTCGAATCCCAGCATAGCGTGCCCCGAATTCGCTTCGCTTGTTACTCCTTTTATTTGAAATATGAATGATGACAAAAATAAACAGTTATGATAAGATAGAATAAAAGAAAAAAGGTGTCGTAGAACAGCGTTACCGTCCGGCGGCCCGGTTCGATTCAGGTTCGAATGGTCGGAGGCCATCGTGGCGCGATTCGAATCCTCCCAGGCCCATACAAACAGAAATGGGCCTGTAGCTCAGTTGGTCAGAGCGCTTATGTCTTCGCTGTTCGCTTGTCACCCCTATTTAAAGAGAAAAGGCTGCCGTAGAAATGGAATACTTCGCTTCATTAGACTAGCTGGTTAAGTCGCCGGTTTTGTACCGGACACGCGGGTTCGAGTCCCGTATGAAATTTCCGCTTCGCCTGTTGCGCTTTTAAACTAGTGGTGCCGTAGAGGAGGGATACTTCGTTAGACTGGAAATCTAAACCCACAACTCTCTTCGCTTGTCGCCCACTTTATGAAGATCTCCGAAAGATGTCGTAGATGTGCGTTACTTCGTGGTAATTCCTTTTGGATAAATAGGCCGTCGTGGCGCGATTCGATTCCTATCCCCGGCTCTAAGAAAAGAAATTATGACGGGAAAAGCTTCTGGTTGTATCAGAGGCGAATTGAGTCGCTCGTCGCCCATTACTCTTTCGGTTTATGCTCCCGTCGTCCAATGGCTTAAGACATCCGGCTTTCTACCGGAAAACGAAGGTTTGATTCCTTCCGGGAGTACTAAATGCCCCTGTAGCTCTAAGAGGCAGAGCGCAGTAAAACACTTGTAGGGACGGCCGTCGTGGAACGATCGCAGGGATCAAGGTTTCTGGACGGCTGAATTGTGGTTAATAGCCCAGTAAGCCCCAGCATCGCTCCGGCGACCCGGCGAACAGCCTCTCGAGGGAAGCTTAGTAGGGAAGCGTCCGACGTGGAACGTGTCTCCTGGTCTCATGCTAAGCTTGATGAATATCAGGCGAGTACGGGCCATCGTGGCGCGATTCAAATCTCGCCGGGGGCTTATTTAAAAGCGAGTTAGTCTAATGGCTAAGACACTTCTCTCATAAGGAAGAGAAACACGGTTCGATTCCGGTACTCGCTATGTTTAACATTTTAACTGAAACAAAGGCATGAGACAACGAAATAGTAAATCAATATTCAGTACGATGAAAATATCAAATTGGGGAAACTCCCCATAAACGCATTTACAATATCATGGGAAACCAGATTTCAAAACAATGCTCTCGTCAGGAGCGACTGTTACAACTTCAGTATAAAACTGAGCGGGAGCGAGCTTTTATTGAAACATTATCGGAGCGGAAGGTTACGAATCAATCTTGGCAGAAATTAGTCGATGGCCTGTATCACGACACAGTATCCGAAAAAAAATTAGTGACCGAAATAAGTATTAAATTGTATGAGCTTTTCAGTAAGTGTTCAGCTAAAAAGCGTCAGACTCAGCGAAAGCAGTTTCGGGAGGTGCTTCTTCATCTACACCAGCAAAAGTGTTATAAACTGCTACAGGATGCAGAGTACTTAGCGGGATTATTTACCATGTGCCGGTACACTCACGCTATGATGCATCCTGTGAAGGAGTGGAAACGTCCGTCGCATAGTGCAGAAAGGCAGTTTGTGTCGCTAGTAAATCTCTGCTTTGTCCGGTACAAAGTGCCGGGTTTTCTGTACCAGGTTTGGCTCGATACCAAAAAGAATACGCAGCAGCAGTGGTTCATCGATCTGGGAAGTGGAAAAAACATTCGACGGGTTCGTGGACTGCCGATAACGATGACTAAGAAAATGGCTCATCTTTTTCTGCAAGCCACTGATGAGCTTACGGTAGAAGAAGCTTTGCGATGGTCGCAAGCAAGAGGGATGGGATGTAGTGACCAAATAGCTGAGGCAGTTGCGATGAGTCGCTTAAGTAGGAATAGGTTTCATGCTGAATCTTTTTGGGAGTCCGTCATTCGGTTCATAGCGCAGCAACCCGAAGAATATGCCGACAAAGTGTGCGAAGTAATAGATTACATTGCGTACGCTTACGAGCAAAATACTGATTTCTCGATGAAGGGTAGAACCTGGAATGCTTTGTGGCGACAAACTCAGGCTTGGCACGAAGAACTCAATCGGGAACGAAAGTTAGGAGGCCGTTACGTATGGGAAAGTTCGGGTATTGGTGAGCGATTAATTACGAAAGGAAGCGGTACCAAAACGAAAACTTTCCAACTTATTGAACTTTCTTCTTCTAAAGCACTTGCGATGGAGGGAAGAAAAATGCACCATTGTGTTTCCACCTATGCCTACGTTTGTTACAAACGGCGATCAGCTGTTTTCTCCTTACGGATGTACGATCAAGCAGTACCTGAGGAGACTACCTTAGCTACTATTGAAGTAGATTTGAAGCAAAGACGGGTGGTGCAAGCAAAAGCCCGATTCAACGCGCGTATTTCTCGGCAAGCTCAACAAATAATGGAGAAGTGGGCATTTGAAGAAGGATTAACACTAGCCCCTTGGCTGTAATAGTAAATTGACAAGAAGATGAAAATTAAAGTTTTATACCGACCGGTAGGCATCAATGAATTGAACAAGATTGCCAACCTAGACTTCCGAGGTTTTCCATCTCGCTTGGCTTGGCAACCCATTTTCTATCCGGTGCTCAACTTTGAGTATGCTGAGCAAATAGCAAGGGATTGGAATGCCAAGAGCGACGAAGGAATAGGGTTTGTGACTCGATTTGCGGTTGACATAGATTACCTCCGCCAGTTTGACGTGCAAACCGTAGGTGGGCCTATTCATCAGGAGCTTTGGATTCCAGCAGAGGAGCTAGAAAATTTCAATCGTATGATTGACGGGAAGATTGAAGTCGTTTCAGTGTACTACGGTGAGAATTTTGACAGGAGTCAGGTTTCACCCAGCATTAAAGAACTACTAAAAAACATAAATCATGGCAACAAATAAATTAACCGGCAAAGACTTGCGAAAACTGGGTTATCCTGAGGGAAAAATTATCAGGTTGGCTCTGCAAGCTATTGAAGATGGATACAAAGGCAAGAACCGAAAAGTGAAACTGGACTTGCTGAAAAAAGTCTACCAATACCCACATAACTACGTGAAGGATCAGATAGTAGGTGCGGTGGCTCAGGCTTTGCTCACTCCTGCTGAAGACTCAGGCAGAATTGCGCTGAACAAGCAGCGGAAAGATTACCCGATCTATGGTGAAGCGGGGATTGAAGAAGGAGCCAAGCACCAGATGAACGTAGCGATGAAGCTTCCTGTTACGGTAGCTGGGGCGTTAATGCCCGATGCTCATCAAGGCTACGGTTTGCCCATCGGCGGAGTGCTGGCTACTGAAAATGCGGTGATTCCCTACGGCGTTGGCGTGGATATTGGTTGTCGGATGTGCATGACTTTCTACGACCTGCCCACGGCTCACCTAACCGAGCGAAACGATCAGCTTCGGAAGATGCTGATTGATAATACCCGATTCGGGCAGGCTACGTTTCAGCGACCGAAAGATGATGCGGTGCTGGAGCGACCGGAGTTTCAGGAGATCAAAGTAGTGCGAGACCTGAAGGATCGAGCCTACAATCAAATTGGTTCTTCCGGTGGAGGTAATCACTTCGTAGAATTCGGAGTAGTTGACGTGGTGGATACCGATAATGAGTTTGGCGTACCTGTCGGGAAATACCTGGCGGTACTGTCGCACTCGGGTTCCCGAGGACTGGGGGCTAATATTGCGGCGCACTACACCAAAATCGCTAAGTCGGTGTGCAAACTGCCCGATGAGGCCAAACACCTGGCGTGGCTGGATCTGGACTCGGAAGCCGGACAGGAGTACTGGCGAGCCATGAACCTGGCGGGTGACTACGCTTCGACCTGTCATCACCAGATTCACGAACGGCTCGGAAAAGCTCTGGGCGAAGCTCCTTTGGCGATGGTGGAAAACCACCACAACTTTGCTTGGAAGGAGCGGGATGCGGACGGCAATGAGATCATCGTTCACCGAAAGGGAGCTACTCCCGCGGGTAAAGGAGTGTTGGGAATTATTCCCGGTTCCATGACTGCTCCCGGCTTCATTGTGCGGGGACGAGGCGAAGTAGCATCAATCAATTCGGCTTCTCACGGAGCAGGGCGGGTGATGTCACGACGAAAAGCCAAGCAGTCGATCACCCAGCAGGAAGTAACCAATGCCCTGAAGCAAGCAAAGGTAACGCTGATTGGCTCCGGCCTGGACGAAGCTCCGATGGCCTACAAAGACATCCGGGAGGTAATGCGGCAGCAAGAAGACCTGGTGGATATTGTGGGCACTTTCCAGCCCCGAATTGTCCGAATGTGTGGCCCCAACGAGGGCTGGGATTAAATAGTACCTCTGAAGCTTCATAGCTTCGGAGGTTGCTTTTTCTCTTTTTGAGTTTTTCAGCTATTAACCAGGTTTTAGTATATTGTAAGAACAAGCTTCATTGAATATGAAAGCAGTAAAGGCAAAATTTTGAAAGATCAAAGCGAAAACCCAGGTGAAAAATTGTTAACGGAGATTGAACGGAATTCTAGAAGACTTTCACGTATATCTGAAAAGCGGTTTAAACTAAGGGCGTTTCTTATTACAATCAGAATTCTTATAATAAAGTGATTTAAACTTTTTAGAGAATATTTATGCTAAAGCTTTGATTTTCAATTCATTAAAACGAATAATTTGCTCAGCTTTTGATACAATTTATGCTATACTTTGTATCACTTAAACTTACTGAGTATGAAGCTATTCCTATGAATCTAATACCAAAAGTTTAAATCACTTCAATCAAAAAGTTAATCAATGATGATACTGAGGCTGATAGAAGGATTGTTAAACTACTATCGAGAGAAATTTTCATTAAGGGTAGAACTCCAAGCTATTTTCAAGATAACTTCTACTGGTTTTTAGATGAATGTAGAGTAAGAAAGAGTGAAGAAGAATTTAAATATCTTGTTCATCTCTTTAAAGAAATTAGTCTCGCACAATAATTTCATCAACAGCATAAGAAAGACCTGTCCGGTAGTGATTACCCAGCAGGTCTTTCCTATTAGTTATAGTACATATAATGAGTAAGTATGATAGCTGTCATATTGTAAACTCCATGCGCAACGATTGGGGCTACTAATCTTTTTGTGTGTATAAATAACCCTGTATACACGGTAGTAGGAACTAATATATCCATCCAACTTAGTGCATCAGTAGGTAGATGACCAATTGCGAAGAATATGATCGATATAATTGCAGCAATCCATAATCCGACATTAGGATTTCTGAAGGTATCTTTCAAAACATTTATGAAGTAGCCTCTATTGTAAATTTCCTCCGTAATTCCTCCGCCAATAACTCCTAGAGCTATGTACGAAAGTATCCCTATCAAACTGCCGTCCATCATTTCCACTACCTGCGATATGTCTTCTCTTTCAACACCTCCTGTACTAGGTATAATTAGCGCAAATTGTAAAGTAGTCCAGGTTAATCCACCTACTAAGCCCAATAATCCATCTCTTTTCCAATGAGATAGAGAGAAGCCGATGTAACGGAAATCTTTCTTTAGCAGTCTGAGCGAAAAGTATATTAATGAACAGATCGTAATACACTGGAATAAACCCATAATCAACAGATTTATTCCGGTTAGTCCTCCGTTGACCTTAGTAATACCAAAAAACAGATTAGGAGCTACAAACAAGATAAACCCTAAGATGATAGTAGAAATAAAAATTATCAAAGTCTTTGTTCTGCTCACTGATCTATTAGTCGGCTTATCTTCAATAATTTGCTTGGTCTTCATTGTGTTATTTTTTCTGATGTGTATATCTCCTTAAGCCGTTTGCGGGGGAAGATACAGTGTCTCATCGGTTTCGTCTACCACCGCTTGGTACAGCGAAGCGAAGGAAGACTTTATCCAGATAACTGCGGGGATGGTTCCGACAATGAAAAGTAGCAGTCCTCCAATAAAGATAAAGATAGAAGTAACGCCCAGGCCAAATATTCGCCAGCCGTGCCCTCGGGTTAATTTCCAGCTACCTTCTACTGCTGCAATCGGATCTAAGCCTTTGTCCATCACCAGATAAGAAACAAAAGCCAGTCGGCAGGCCACAATAATGCCCGGAATGATGAGAGCGATAAAAGCAATACCTATCAGGGCTCCGGCCAACAGGTTGGTTAAAATGATCGTAACATAATCGTTGAAGCCGATAATGATATTTTTTACATTAATTGCCTCCCGACGAGCTGCTTGCACGAAAAGCAGATCAGCTCCGTATTCAATAACCGGAACAAATAATAGCCAGTAGGCGATAATCATGATTTCAAATATCGCGGGGGCTCGACTCAGTGGCTCAATGAAAACATCTTCACCGATTTCTCGATCATCGTCGAAGCCATCCCTAACTGATTCTAGCGGAATATCAACAATGGCTAGTACAATTACTACTAAAAATAGCGGAAGAAAATAGCGCTTCATGGTTTCCCATCCGTGGGATAAGCTGCCTTTCCAAGTGGATTGAATGTTGTTATTTACAGTTTCCATTTTTATTGGTTTTTGGTTGAGAGCATGTTTAAGCTTTATCCTTCGGCCTGCAAATTCGCCTTTGACTGCTGTACTTCGTCAATTTTTTCGGCCGTAGCCTTAGCTATGCCCTCAAAAATTGACTCGTTCAGCCGCCAAATCCTGAATTTTCGGTTACGAAAACAAAACTTAAACATGCTCTGAAAGAAGTATGCCCAAAAGAAGAGAAAAGCCGCTAATTCCACTAGCTACTAAAGTAGTGTTTTACTAATTCACTACTTTAGTAGGATGGCTAATACCAAAGTAGGGGGTATTTTGCGCCAGCATAATTGCCAAACACTATGGATATTCAGCGACTGCTGATTTGGGTATGTTTCATCTTATGTCTGGGCCTTACCGTAGGCGGAGTCATGGTATTTTTCCGGCTTCGCGAACGAGGCTCACTTCCGGCGGTGCGACTGATGCAATACTACCTGGTGATGATGTACGCCTTTGGTTTCTACGCACTCTGGAGCGATGTGCTACTCCGACTGCTGTTTCCGCTAGAACAGGAAGAAGGTCTGATTCCAAAAATCTCTAATTTCCTATCACTACTAGGTGCACCGTTTCTACTGATTGGATTAATTATGCTGGTGCTTTGGAGCGTGCGAATGATTCTTAAGAAGTCTATAATCTTGCTTAGCATCGGCGGACTTCTTGGGTTATTGACTATTGCCTTGCCTTACCTTTTAACTCATCAATTTGAAATACTACTCCATACCGAGCGGCTGTTCTCATCGGTTACGGTGGCAGTCGTATTATTTACGTTGGTACTAGTAGCCTTTTTGCCGATTCGCTACCTGACTGGAAAAGCAAAAAAACCACTTATCGCAATTCTTCTGTCATTAGGGCTGATTCACGGAATACCACTTCTGCCCTTCTTGACTGATCCACAACGAGAGCTGACGTTTATATTCTTCTTCTTTCTCACCAATACTACTTTGGGAGTCTACTTTCTGTACATTGGCGATTTTCCATTGTCAGTAAAAGAGAAATCATCAGCCCTTACCCTGGATGAGTTCGTAGAAAAGTACCGCATCACGGCACGTGAGAAAGATGTTATTCTGGAAATCTATAAAGGAAAGACCAACCAGGAAATTGCCGATACGCTATTCGTCACCCTGCAAACCATTAAAGACCATACCAGCCGAATTTATCAGAAAACCGAAGTGAAAAACCGCAATCAACTTACTTCGCTGGTGCGAACGTTTGAGAAACTTTCGTAGATAGAATACGCCAGCATATTTCACTGAGATATTACACAGCTAAGATTCGTTAGGATATAGCCGTTCGCAGGGAGGAAGCAAGCAGTATCTTTCATACTCTTTCAATCATTGTAAGTTTATGAAAAAAACTATCTGTCAATTAGCCATAATTATACTTCTAGCTGCTTGCCAAGAAGAAACCGAAGCTCCCACACTTCCTAGCAGTTTTGAGCTTTCTGCACCTGAAGTAGTCGAAATTGGGCTTTATTCTGCTCAAGCCGAAGCTCAAATTACTTTCAGCGAAGTAGAAGAAGTCAGGAATGTAGATTTCGGGTTAGTGTGGTCAACGTCCCCGGGAGCGGTTCCATCTGACTCGGTGCAACAATCGTGGAGTACCAGAGGAGTAGGCACAATTTCACCTAGCCCATTCCCGATATTTGATATAATTTCAGATTTACAGCTAAATACCACCTATTATATACGCCCGTACTTCGTCGACGAAAAGAGTGAGCTGATGTACGGCCCTGAAACTACTTTCACAACCTTGGCTGGTGATGCTTGGAGCCCAGTTGGGAGTAGTTTTCCGGGCAATAACGGTCAGTGGCCGGTGGGTTTTGCGATTGGTGAGGCTATTTACGTAGGTTTCAATCTAGTATCTCAGGGAAATACTTCGTCGGCAACCCGGGAGTGGTGGCAATACGACGTAGCTACTCAGCAGTGGGAGCAAAAGGCCGACTTTCCGGGCAGCCTTAGTATTAACCCCCAGGCTTTCGCAGTAGACGATAAAGGCTATATAGTGAGCAGTCAGCGTCAGCAGTACGTAGAGTGCTGGGAGTATGATCCGCAGGAAGACCGATGGGCGCGTAAAACCGATTTTCCGGACTACGGACGCGAGGGCAATGCGGCCTTCAGTTTCGGAGTTAATGGTAAAGGCTATCTCAGCGGAGGCTACGGTAATTTACATGAGTCGGTATGGGAGTTTGATCCACAAGATGCTACTGATGGGACGGATGAACACGGCAACCCAATGGGCTCGTGGACTCGCAAGGCTGACTTTCCTGGGTGGGAACACCGGAACGCTGCCGTGTTTATTATTAATGACCAAGCGTACATTGGTCTGGATGCCCGAACCGTAGTGAGTCCCGATAGTCTGGAGGTGAGGAAACAGTTATGGCGTTACGATGCCCTGAACGACAACTGGATAGCCGAAGGGCGCTTTCCGGGTGAACCTCGTGAACAGACCATTGCCTTTAGTGCCAACGGTAAAGGCTATATGGGCGGCGGTCGTGATCATACTGACTTCTGGGAATACGATCCAGTTACCCAAGAATGGACACCCAAGGCTGAAGCCAGTGGAGCCGATCTTAGCTTTTCGGTAAATAATCGGGGCTATGCTTTTAGCTATGGTATGTTGGAATATGTGCCTTAGTTGGTTGATTACAACTCATAGCTGAGCGTTGTAATGCATTATAAAATGAAAGATTTATTTAGAAAAAAATGGTTTCGGATTTGGGTATTACTAATAATTTTAAGTCCTCTAATTAGCTTTATCGGGTCATACGGGTATTTCTATGTTTTAGCTCTATTATTCCCATTAGCGCAATTAGTCGGAATTAACAGAATTCACAAATCAAAACGGAATCTAATTTGGTTAATTCATTTTCCATTTTGGATTTATACATTAAATCTTGAATTAGACAGGAATGAAATCTTTATTTTCATTGTCGTGAACTCAATATTGGGAGAAATTCTTTTAGCTATTATATTTCAAAAATTTGGCCGATTTATTTGGTTGATCCTAAACTCAATTGCATTAGCGATAATATATGGTGGAATGATTGTGTCTGGTAGTAATGATTTTATCCAAGTAGTAATTATGATTATTAGCTATGGGATTTCAGCTATTACTTTAGGGGTTGGATTAGAATATGGATATCTAAGAACAAAAAATACGCACTACAACAGTGTATAAACGGTCGTTCTAACACCACTTATATTGAATGGCAGTTAATCTATATTTACTCTTCCAACTTCGCATCTGTCTGAGTTGCCTTTACGCCTTGGTGGCGGCGGTCGTTGAGTTCGGGGTCTTCGCCCATCCAGGCCCACACTTTAATTAAACCATTTTGGTGGGCACTGGCCAAAAAGCTACCATCGGCGTTAAAGTCCAGGTACTCGGCGTGGTCGCCCGCCCAGATTTTAGCGGCTACCGGAATCCGGTCGTTCTTCTTTTCCAGAATATCGTCGGCTCGGTACACAAAGATGTGAGGATCGTGCCCAGCGTAAGCAATATACTTACCATTGGGATGCCAAGTGACCGATTCAATCTTCTTGCCCAGATGATTAAACGTCTTCTTCAACTTACCTTCTTTCCACTCCCAAATGTACCCATTGCCCCGGTTCTGATCGGATTGACCTACCGCAAACACGTATTTATCGTCGGGTGAAAATACGCCACTGGTAAAGGTTACGTAGTAATCAGGCTTCAGCGTTTGCGCTAGCGACCAGTCTTGGGTTTTGTATACTTTCACCGCTCCATGGCCTACGGCGAGCAGATACTCGTCATCTTGCGAGAAGAATAGCTCATTCACGGTGCTACCAAAATCCATCGAGGCTATTTCCTCACCGGAAGGCATTTCGTAAATACGGACAAATCCCTTGGTAGGCTTCCCTTTTTCCTCAATCTTCTCTTCCCCAATCGCTAACAGGCTACCCTGCTGCGACCAGGTAAGCCCATCAATACCTCGGTTTTGCTTGAGGGTTTTTACTACTTCGCCACTAGCAGCATCGTAGACCGTTACTAGGTAATCTTCGCTACCCGCCGCTACGTACTTACCATCGGCTGACCAGCCCACCCGCTCAATTTCCTCCGCCGCGTACTGTCGCCACAGTTCGGTACCATCAGAGGTGCGCCACATGATTACGGAATTGTCATACTTGGTGCCGCTGATTATATATTTACCATCCGGCGAGAACTCCACACTTTCTACTGAGCCTAGTTCGCCCAGAGCATCAGCAATCCGCGACCAGACGGGTTCTAACCGCAACTGGTAGTCGAGATACTGTTGGGCATATCCAACTTGAAAAAATGAAGTAAGAAGTACGATGACGAAGCCAGTCCTTTTCAGCATGACGATTAGATTTTTCTTTAATTACTCAGGTTATTGTCAAAGATAATAGTGGAGTCTTAATTTCGCAGGTTCCATTCAATTAATAGCTATGTACAGGTAGATAAATATCTCTATTCTTTATTCACTAATGCCTGATAAACCAACACTCGATACTTACGAACAAACTCGCTGTAATTGTGAATGGGCATTACGTTGGTGTAGACTTGCATGACCAGATCATTTTCAAAGTCAATGGTGTATTCGGAGCAATAAGCTCCGCCCCATTTTACCGAACCTACTGGGGCTTGGTCGCCATAGTGGCTTTTTTCGGTAATTACCATCAGGCCGTAGCCAAACTTATCGTGCCGATCCCACACTTCCGAGTCGCCAATGTGGTTGCGAGCCATCAACTCTACCGTAAGCGGACTTAGTAAACGAACGTTATTATAGATTCCTTTATTCAAAATAATCTGGCAAACTTTGGCGTAATCAGCCGCCGTGCTGACTAGCCCAGCTCCGCCCAAGTAGTAGGTTTGCTCGCCACTGCGGGCAAAATTCTGGTAGGTTTCCTCCGTACTAACTTCCAGCGAAGCATCGACTGACTCCTTTTTGAATAGGGTTACTAAGCGATCGGCTTTCTCCAGTGGCAGATAAAAGTAGGTATCGTTCATCCCCAGTGGAGTAAAAATATGCTCTTGAAAATACTCGGCTAGCGACTGTCCCGAGACTACTTCTACCAATCGCCCCAGAATATCGGTATTGGGTCCGTAGGAAAAGTACTCACTCGGCTGGTGCACCAGCGGACGGTTAGCTAATTGATTAATTGCATCTTCCAGCACTACGTCTTCTAGTGAAGCCAGAAATGGGATTTCAAAATCAGTACGCGCCCAGAGTGGGTGCTCATAGGGAATTCCAGCCGTATGCGTGAGCAAATCGCGAATCATAACCTCTCGGTTGGCCGGAATAGTTTTGTAGTCCAACGTAGCTGAATCGTAACTCTCCAGTACTTTCGGATTAGCAAAGGCCGGAATGTACTTGGAAATCGGGTCTTCCAGTAGAAAATAACCCTGCTCGTAGAGCATCATCACTGCAATGGAAGTGACTAATTTGGTTTGGGAAGCAATTCGGAAAATAGCATCGGTTGTTAAAGGTTTCTGCTTCTCAGCATCTGCCCAGCCGTAGGCTTTATTATGAACTGTTTCGCCCCGATGAATAATCATGGATACCGCGTGTGGAATATTTCCTTCATCTACCCAGGACTGTAAAAAGGAATCAACCCGGCTTAGTCGTTCAGGCGAGAACTCTAAATCAGTATGGGATTGAGCTTCAGCAGCTAAAAAGAAAAATGCTAGAAGACTGGATAAATAGAGGCGAGTGAGCATAGCAGTTAAGTTGTTGTGATGCAAGCAAAGTAAGCAAATTCAAAAATAAGTATATATAAGATTGTAATATATAAGAATATTATATATAATTGTCTTATGTATTCATCCGAACTAATCAAAGGAACCGTTACCACGCTTATTCTGAAGCTACTATCTGACAATCACCGGATGTACGGTTACCAAATCACCCAAGCTATTACTGAGGCTACCGAAGGGAAAATTACGCTGACGTTGGCGGCAATCTATCCGGTATTGCATAAGCTCAAAGCCAGCGGTGAACTAACTACCGAAAAAGAGAAAGTGGGTAACCGCATGCGGATTTATTATTCACTAACCAATCAAGGGAATGATACCGCCCAAGAAAAACTCAAGGAGTTTGCCGATTACTTAGCCACCATGAAATCATTGCTGGATCTGAAACCGGGACTGCAAAAATGCCTGACGGTGTAACTCAACTAACCAAATCACAGATCGGTATTATTCGAACGCGACTAAAACAGGATGGTATAAAAACCACCGAATTAGCGGAAGATTTGCTGGATCATTTTTGTGTGGCGATCGAGGAAAAAATGGTGGAAGGACAAACTTTTAATGCCGCTCTCGAGAATACATTCGGCTCATTGCAAGAAGATGAACTAAAAGCAACCGAAATGAAAACTCAAGAACTGTTGGAAGGCAAGAAAACGTATTATCCTAACCTACTGCAAAGCTTTGGATTACTGCTTATGACTTTTGCCATTAGTTGGGTAGCGTCTAAGGGTGTACAGGCCATCTCTGTCGGAATAGAAGATCTAGAAATGCGAAAACAATGGTTTGAGCAAAACTATCTGCTGATTATTGTATTTTCGGTAGTACCCATTGTCGGAATTCCCATTGGATATACTATCTGGAGGAAAAGGCAAACGCAAATTAATTTACCTATTTTCTCATTTCGTACCGTTCCGGCGTATGTGTACGGAGCAATGCTACTCGTTGGATTGTTAAGCAGCTTTTGGCTAGAACCACTTATCATATTTTTTCCTCTTTCTCAGCAAAACCGGGAATTAGAACTCGCAATGCTAGAAAACTTTGATCTTCCGCTGGTTGTGCTAGTTAACATTGGTGCTATGACTTTGCTGGAGTTACTATTTCGTGGAATTATTCTGAGAGGATTGCTGATGACGATGACTCCAATCTGGGCTATTTTCTGGAGTAGTCTATTCTGCGCCCTAACGATGTATCCCTATTTCACTTCTATTTTTTTCCTTAGTTTGCTATCAGGATGGATATACTGGAAAACCCGATCACTACTTCCTTCCATTTTCCTCGTAACTGCCTTTCCACTTGTGGCTTACGCTATTTTTCATTCCTTGGGTTATTCAGATTCATACCTCCAATTCGCCTGGTGGAATTATGTTGATCATAACCTACTGATCTATCTGCCTCTAGTTATCGGGTCGCTGCTGCTAACAGTAGGACTACTCTACTATCTAAACCGAAGACTGAGCGTAGAATCCTAGAATTAACCTTGGCAGCAGGAGTTTATTATCTCTTAATCATTTTTTGGGTGATACTACTACCATCACGAAAGCGAATTACTGCCGTATATATTCCTGGAGTCAACTTTTCTACCGAAATAGCATTTTGATGATCCACTACGTTAGTTTGTACTAATCGTCCGGTAAAATCGTACCAGGTAATATGTTGGACCTGATGTGCTTGCGGTAATTGAAGCCCATCTCCTACTGGGTTCGGGTACAATTGCCATCTAGTTTCCGTAAGATCATCATCTAAGCTAGTCACTGTATCTGGCTCTTCAGGTTCTTCGGTTGATTCTTGCCCAGGCTCCTCCGTTTCTTCTTCAGAAACGTTTACGGAAATGACGACCCAGGCAGCAGCAGATTCCGCTTCTCCATCAGTAATACTATACATGAGACTATCAGTTCCTACAAAAGGATCGGTAACTACGTACATAATGCTTTTCCGATCTTCATCAATGATCGCAAAGCCCTCAGCCTGGGTAGCATCTAACGAGACAATCGTTAAGCTGTCTTGCTCCAGATCAGTGTCATTTTGCAATACATCAATGTAGATAGTATCCAGTTGTGTTACTGACAGTGTATCGTCAACGGCAATAGGAGCATCATTAACCGATTTTACGGTGATGGTTACTTGAGCTTGAACGCAGACGCTATCCTCACCTACGGTACAAACTTGATAGGTAAAAGCATCGCTACCGAAATAATTAGTATCCGGTGCGTAGGTAAACGTTCCGTCCAAATTGAGGGTAAGCTCACCGAATTCAGGATCGGTAAGATTTCCGGTCACTTGTAAACTATCCTCTTCCGCATCAGTGTCATTACTCAGTACGTTTCCACTCAACGTAGCATCTTCATCTACATTGAATTCATCGTCTACCGCTACTGGGTCGCTGTTGATGTACTCAAACTCATCGGCCCCAATGTCCGGCTGGCTGGTGTCGCGGGCGTCACCATCAATGTCGGTAGTGACCGAAGCGACGGGATTTGCTTTTCCGTTCAGTGCCCCATTGTTGTTAATATGCAAGTCATCGCTAGCAACAAACTTCGGATCTACGGCTAAGGAATTACCATCGAGCGAGGTAGTATCCTGCCATTTAGCTAAGGTTAGCACATCAATATTAGTGATACTTGCCAAATTGCCTCCCGCTGAGTAAAAGTTGTTATAATCAGAAGCCGCTAAGTCACTGATATTTTCTATATCAATGGCAAAAAATTTATCGTTAGCGAAAATATTATTTTGCAGATGTACAGTGGAAGAACGAGTCATTAAAGCTCGACTGATGAAAAAATCACTACTATTATGTAAAACACTAACGGTATTATAGAGTAAATTGATATTAGTTGATGCGTCTACGAAAAAACCAACGCCGTTGAATGTACTCTCCTGCATTTTAAGCCGCACCATATTATTATAGGCTAGTCCACGCTCCGTAGAGGAAGGATCACAACCACTAAATACGATTCCGTATAAATACTGTACATCTAATGTATTATTGAATACGCTCAGGTGAGATATATTATCTAAATAAATTCCTGCCGAATTACCAAAATCATCGACATCCTCACCCGATAAAATAGTATTATCGTATACGTAAACCGAGTCAGCAAACCCGGAAGAGATTGCGTTGGCGATTTGCCGCTCCAGTTGGTTATGATGAATGGATACGTTCTTCAGTATATCTAAGGAGTTTCCATTAAAAAAAATACCGTAGTAGCCATCCTCAAAAGTATTATAGGCAATCTCCACATCAAGACAAGCTTCATCGCTAAAAGGAACTGGATTAGAGTTGATAATTCTCCCATCCGTAGTAGATGCCCGAACGAATACCAATCGGTTGTAGAGGATTTTAAGATAACGGGTATCTACAATGTCTAATACTCCATTTTGAGACCCACCTACATTTTCAATAGTCAGATACTGAAAGGTAATGTTTCTAGCGCCGTCCAAAAGCAAAGTATATTCACCGTTGCTGATCGCTGTGTGAGTAAGAGTTACTGCGGATGTATCCTGGCTTTCTGATTGAAAAACTACTTGGTGATTGTCATTTCCAGTGTAGTTGCCAACAGTGATTTGTTCAGCATACTCTCCGTCCCGAATGTTAAAAGTTACATCTCCAGAAATACCGTTGGTTTCCAGAGCAGCGATAGCGTCAGTAATAGTTGCGTAATCAGGTGTGATTCCGCCAATGGTTTTAGTGCCACTTAGCTGGGCAAATAACGAAAAATTTGAAGCAAGGGATAATACAATAAGACACAGCCAACTTATAGAACGGGAAGAATACATGAGGAATAGAATTATTCGGTTTGGGGAATACGCATAAATCGTAGCGAAAATAGCGCGAGGTAGCTAGTTAACTTTGGTATGATGGAGTGACTTATTACGTAAGTAATATTTCTGCCGACAAAGGAAATTTTAAACCTTGGAGCAAATGGCTATGTATAAATGGAATCTGGTCAGCACACTGGCTTTACGATTGAAAAATGCCTATAATTAAATCATCGGCACTATCAACACAACTACCTATGCTCCCCCAACGAATCGCGCCACTTATATTCTTAGTCATTTCCGTTCACTATTGGTCTGCCTGTAGTTCAACCCAGTCTTCCGAAGAAACTGGCGCATCTCCTCATGATAGCCGCCCTAACATTCTTTTGATTATGGCTGATGATATGGGCTACTCGGATATTGGCTGCTACGGTGGCGAAGTTCGTACTCCTACACTAGATCGACTGGCGACCAACGGGCTGCGCTTCTCCCAGTTTTACAACACCGCTCGTTGCTGCCCTACCCGGGCTAGTTTGATGACTGGACTGTATCCTCACCAAGCAGGCGTAGGACATATGATGAACGACCGAGGCACCGACGGCTACCGGGGTGATTTAAATGAACATAGTGTAACGATTGCCGAAGTGCTAAAGCAAGCAGGCTACCAAACCTTTATGAGCGGCAAATGGCACGTTACCAAACATATTGGACAGTGGAGCGGAGATAGTTCGCTCACATCAAAACACAACTGGCCGCGCCAGCGAGGCTTTGACCAGTTTTACGGTACCATTACCGGAGCAGGAAGCTTTTACAACCCAATAACGTTGACCGATGGTAATACTCCGGTAAATTTGCAGGATACCAGCTACTACTACACCGATGCCATTTCCGAAAAAGCCGTACAGTTTATTCAGGAAGGCGAGGATAATGCCCCTTTTTTCGGATACATCGCCTACACGGCACCCCACTGGCCGCTGCACGCTTTACCCGAGGATATTGCCCGCTACGAGGGTCGTTACGACATTGGTTGGGATAGCTTGCGACGAGAACGCTTGCAGCGAATGCGAGAAATGAACGTAATTGATGCAAACTGGCTACTTACCAAGCGCGACGAACAGGTTCTGGCTTGGGAAGAAGCAGAAAACAAAGATTGGCAAACCCGCCGTATGGAAGTATACGCCGCCCAGATTGACCGTATGGATCAGGGCATCGGAAAGATCGTCAAATCATTAGAAGAAAGAGGCATACTGGAAAATACGCTGATTTTCTTCTTGGCTGATAACGGCGGTTGTGCTGAAGAATTGAATAACAATTGGGGCGGAATCTACCGATCTTACGAAACGCTGAACGGTCAACCAGTCGTATTTGGCAACGAGCATACTGACCTGATGCCCGGTCCGGCTACTAGCTATCAAAGCTACGGTGTGCCCTGGGCTAATACTTCCAACACACCGTTCCGTTTGTACAAACATTACGTACACGAAGGTGGTATTTCTACTCCTCTGGTAATTCATTGGCCGAAAGGTATTTCTTCACCGGGTGAGTGGCGGCGCAGCCCCGGCCACTTAATTGATATTATGGCTACCTGCGTAGATGTAGGGCAAGCCGAATATCCCCAAAAGCACGATGGAAATACAATTCATCCCATGGAAGGAGTCAGCCTGACATCCGCCTTCTCCGAAGATACTGTAACCCGAGAAGCCATTTACTTTGAACACGAGGGTAATCGGGCAGTGCGCCGAGGTTCGTGGAAGCTGGTAGCTAAAGGGCGAGAAAGTGCATGGGAATTGTACAACATAGAACACGACCGTAGCGAAACCAATAACCTCGCTGAAGAGCAACCTGAAATGGTACAAGAGTTAGCCAACCTCTGGCAACAATGGGCCGAACGCGCTAATGTTTTACCTTGGCCTAGCTAGTTTCTTCATCGGGCAATCACCAAACTAATCACCTATGCATCAGAAATATCTCATACTATCGCTTTTCCTCTTCTCGACCCTATTAGCTTGCCAGCCAACAGCCGAAACATCATCCGAAGCAAGCCAACCAGCCTTACCCAACATCGTCTTCATTCTAGCGGATGACATGGGTTACGGCGACCCGGGTAGTTATAATCCCGAGTCTAAAATACCCACTCCTAACATTGATAAAATTGCTCAGAACGGAGTAAAGTTTACCGATGCCCATTCGCCCGGCCCCTGGTGCGTGCCGTCCCGTTATGGGCTTATTACCGGACAATATCCGTATCGCACCCAACTCAACTGGCGCGAACGAGCCTTAATTAATCCAGACCAACGCACTATTGCTGAGCTACTAAAAGATCACGGCTACCGTACCGGGATGATCGGTAAGTGGCACTTAGGTTTTGATAGTATTGACTGGAATAATATTCCCGCCGATCAGGAGTTTCAAGGTGGCCCAGTAGATCATGGATTTGACGAGTTTTTCGGGATGCACGCTTCACTGGATATTCCGCCCTACTTTTATATTGAAGGCGACCGAGCGATAGCAGCCCCTAGCGATACGGTCGCCGATAACCAGAGTGAGGACGCTACCACTACCATTTCCGGAGCATTTTGGCGGGGCGGCGATATGGCGCCGAGCTTTAGTCACGAGGACGTACTGCCTAAGTTTACCGAACGAGCTGTTACATTTTTAGAGAAACAGCAATCGGATCAACCTTTCTTTTTATACCTCGCTCTCACCGCACCTCACACCCCTTGGGTGCCCACCGAAGAATTCGCGGGAACCACATCGGTAGGTGAGTACGGTGATTTCACCAAACAGGTAGATCATACAGTTGGACAAATAGCTAGTACGCTAGATTCACTTGGTTTTGCTGAAAATACCCTATTCATTTTCACCAGCGATAATGGATCGGTGTGGTTTCCTGAAGATGTAGAGAAGTTCGATCACCGCAGCACTGCTTCACTACGCGGAATGAAGATTGACCACTGGGAAGGTGGACATCGAATTCCATTTGTAGCCCAGTGGCCGGGAAAAATTCCGGCTGGAACGGTACGGGACGATTTAATGGGTTTTACCGATGTCTTTGCTACACTAGCTGCTGTGGTAGGTGATACTGTGGTTTCAGAAGACAAGGATAGCTATAATATGCTTACTGCTTTTCAGAACGAAGCGACCGAACCCATTCGTCAAGAAATGATCATTGGTGAACGGGTCGTGCGACAGGAAAATTGGAAGTTTATCCGAGATGGAGGCGAGGGTGGTCTGGGAAGAAGCTACGGCTATCAGGGTCAAGAACCAGCTCCTCAAGTAGATGAACTTTATAACTTAGCCGAAGACTTATCCGAAACCAATAATTTGGCGGAAGAGCAACCGGAAAAGGTCAGTGAACTTAACGCACTGCTACCGAAGCTTCAGTCGGAGTAGCTATATTATACTTGCTTTGTAACAGTGCCAGCATTTTGTTTAGTGGGTAACGGTCATTCGTGAAGTATTGAGTGGCCATACCGTCTAACGTAGCGTACAGCAAAATGGCCTCAGGTAACGCTTTGGTATACCCTAACTGTTGCATCAGCACCGCTAGATCGCCAATGATAAAGTTATTCAGTTCGTCGAAGTGGGTGCCGAGCTGTTTGGCAAGCGAAGACTGCAAGCGCAACGCCCGTAGTAATAACCAGTAGCTACGGTATTTTTCCAGAATTGTAAAGTAGTGTACCAACCACTGTTGGAGATTTTCCGCCGGATAGTTTGGCCAGTCCTGCTCAATCTTGGCAACACCTGCATCCACAATCGCTATCAGCAAGGCTTCCTTGTTTTTAAAGTAGTTGTAGGTCAACCCCAGCGAAATATCAGCGTGGCTGGCAATATCTCGCATGGAGGTTTGGTCGTAGCCTTTCTGACTAAATAGCGTGAGGGCAGTACGGAAAATTTGTTGACGGCGGGCGGCAGTATTCATTCTTGATTGAACTATTGTTCAGGTAAGAATATGCAATTACTACCGGATTCTCAAGCTAAATAGTGTATATTTGTTATAAAAAATAAAACGAAACAAGTAATTTACATCGTTCTACGGAGGTATATTACTTACTAAATCAACTAACCCAATTATGCGATCATTAATTATTGCCGTAGATTTTGACGGAACCGTAGTAGAAGATGCGTACCCCCGCATTGGTAAACCTCAACTGTTTGCCTTTGAAACCCTCAAAGCCCTGAAGCAAGAGCGACACCGATTAATTTTATGGACTTGCCGAAAGGGACAAAGCCTGCAAGAAGCGGTAGAGTTTTGCCGAGAAAATGGAGTGGAGTTCTACGCAGTCAATAGCAATTTCCCTGACGAACCACTCACCTCAGAGGACAGTCCTAAAATTGTGGCTGATTTATATATTGATGATCGTAATCTTGGTGGCTTTCCCGGTTGGGATCAAGTGTGGAAAATGCTAAAGCCCGATGATGAATTACCAGAAGTAGAGATGCGATCGAAAGGTCTATTACAGCGAATCTTTGGCTAGAAGGCTTCGGCAATATTGATGTAGAAATTGCTGGTGCCCTGACCCACAGCAAAATCAAGGCGGATATTAAGATTCTCTTCAGGAATAAGCGCGTAGCGCAACCCTGCCCCTACCGAGGGTTTTATGTCTGATAAAGAAAATTCTCCAAATCGTCGTGCTACATCGCCAATGCCAACAAAGCCAACTGCTCCCAAATTCTTCCAAATATGGCAACGGTATTCGGCCTGCCCCGCCAACAAATTATTATCGCGGTAGCGGCCTTCGTAGTAGCCTCGCATAATCATGTCTCCCCCTAGAGCGGCTAGTTCAATGAAAGGGGTCTCTCCCTGACTAAAGTAGCCAAACAATTGTACCGCCACAATGTCATTTCGTCGGGCAAAGGGTTTCCAGTAATTACGTACATCCAGCACCCCAACTGAATAATCAAAGTCACTGCCTAAGGCTTTACGGTGAACCCGTTGCCGAAACTCAGCCAGTATGCCCGAAGTAGTATTTAATACGTTATTACGATTATCAAGCATCACTCCCACATCAAGACCCACCGATCGATAGGGCTCGGCACCTAATGGCACTTCAGCTGACAATGCACCATCAGGATCAAGGTCAAGATCATAAGTTTCGGTGTAGCGAAAGCCCAAACCAGCGTACAGCTTTTTGTATACCCGCCGATAAGTTAGATGCTCTACCCCCAATTCGGTGTAAGAAAAAAGCTCTTCATTGGATTCTGGACTGGCATTACCAATGCCGTAATAAAATTGAGGAAATTTTCGAAACGCCAATTCACCACGGTGAATAAACTGCTCGCGGCGAGAGAATACAGTGTATTCGGGTGTAGTAATTATTTGATTATTGAGTGTATAGCGTAACGACATTGCAATGAACGAGGTACGGGTAGAGTCAGCCGTAGGCGGAAAAAGCAATTTCCCGCCAACTCCAAACTGCCAGCTGGTTTCGGGCGAATAGCCTGCAAAGGGCGCTACTACCCACCTCAGCGGGGGTTTACTTGGTTTTCGGGGAATTTCTCCTGAGAAGAGATCAATTACCTTATCAGCTAAATCAAACACCGACCCTTGGGCTAAAACCGACGTTGGACAGCTAAGCAACAGAAAAGTAGCTTTAATAATAGTACTTGATAAGTAGCGACGCAAGGGCCTAGATTTTGTAGATTAAGGGTGAGGCTCGAATTCCAGATATTCGTCACTAACTTCAACCTGATAGTTGGAGATCTTCCGCCGATTCTTCATTACTTCTTTTAGTTCTTGCTTTTCGGCAGCAAGATTTTCTTTAAACTGCACCTTAGCCGCTGGAATATCGTAAGAAATTTTGTAATCTTCTACTGTTCCCTTAGCTTTCAGAAAAAGTTTAGTGGGTGCCGCATTATCTGAAGCCACCTCACCAAAATACTTCTTTCGCTGGTCTGATCGCTCCCGAGCCTTAGCCGATCGTAAATGAATACTCCGCATGGGTACATCAAAATGGTAATCAATCTGATTGTCAAAAGTATGGATACCCTCTACTGTAATGTCCGATAAATTACTGTGCACTACCATCTTGGGAATATAGATCTGCCGATCACGAATACGAATATAGTTCCGAATATCGTCGAACTGAAGATGGTCGAGTTGCTCTTCATCTACAAAACGAGCAATCCGTTGCATCGGCTCAAAATTATTTAGCTCTCCTCTTTTTAATGTAGCGTAGGTTTCTGCCGAAAGCGAAGGGTAGCGTACTTGCAGATTATGATCCAGGCTCATCCGCCAATCTGATGTGGCGTACACCTCTCCCTTAAGATGGCGAGCCGTGAGAAAATCTTGCTGAAAATCTTCAAAAACGTAGAAAGCACTGTCTACGTGAACTCCCTCCAGGCGAGTGCGCCCCTCAGTATGAATGATCTCTTGCTGGGTATTTACCACAGCCGAAGCGTAAGCTGTTCCTCCAGCAGTTCGTACCGATAAGTCTTGAATGTGGGCAATCTGATTACGTAGTTTAAGCTTGCCTTGAACGTCTCTTCCACGAAAACGTCGAAACTTTAGTCGCTTTATATCACAGGAGAAGTCCAGAGTGAGCCTGGGGCTGACTTCTAGGCGATACGGCTGCTTACCTGAAAGCCGCTGCCAATCTTGCGCGACACTTCGCAATAGGTTACCATCGAGCGAATTACTCAATCTACCGGAAAACAACTCGTCCAGATCAACAAAATCAGATTGCAACGAAGCACTGATTTGCACCGGATGCGTCTTCGTAAGTGCGTAGGCAATAGCATTTCTGAACTGCCCTGTGAGAGAAAAGTGGCTATGCCCCCAGTAGCCCGAAACTCGCTGGATAGCTAAGTGACTATTTTGAACCTCAAACGTACCAGAAATCTGCTGAAACGGTAACTGGCTGTCACGCAGAGCGAAGGAAACATCATTCATCTCAATAATCCCAGAGCTTTGGGTGCGACGGCGACGGTTCAGTCGATTGCTCTTCAGATCATTGATGCTTCCCTTCAACTGCACATCAGCAATAATCTCACCCTGGGTATTTTCAAGTTGCGGAACTGGGTAAAACGCCAGTAGCGATGGTATACTAAATTGTCCTTTAAAATCGGTTTCGAGATACAAATCGCGAAAATTACGCAACCGAAGATTACCACTTAGTGGCTTTCCATCCAGCATAGCGCGAATATTGGTCAGGCTTAGATCTGAAGTACGAGTGTTTCGTTCCGCGCCATTGGTAAATGAACCCGACAGGTAAATATTTTCTAGCTTCTTCCGGTAATCCGGGTGAAAGAAAGAAGCATCTTGGCAACCAAAATCTAGTTGAATAGCGGGCTGATAGGCCAGCCCGGTAACCTTTCCGGCTAATTGTACTGCGCCTGTGCTTCGGTAATGCTGCCAAGGTCGAGCTATTGATTCGGGCAGTACACTTAGTAAAGTAGGAAAATCTGTGTGAGTTGCTTCTACTATTAAATCTAGTTTCGTTTGGTCAGTATGGTCAATCCATCCTTGAACCTGAATCTTAGTATCGTTTAAACTTACTTGAGAAGGTTCTACCAGTAGGCGTTTTTCGTGGCCGTAATAAACTAACTCGGTACGTAGCCCTAGCCATTGGTTAGCAAAATAATGATCAGAACCTACTCCAATGTATTTGCTTTCCAAATTGCCTTCTGTGTTGATTTGATACACCGATCCGTCCACCTGCAACGATGCAGTTACGTCGTGGGCATAAGTCAGTATATCTTGCTTCCGGGCTAAATCTAGGTATCGGACTTGCACATCATTCAGATTTACTTGCTCTAAACGAAAAGCCAGCGAACGGCTCATTGACTGCTGAGTTGAATCTCGCTGATTTCGGAATATAGTGTAATTGGCTCTCCTTTCTTCGTCAATAAGCAAGGTTACTGCTCCATTGGTCAGTGTGATTTGCTGCAATTCGTACGTTCCCTGAAGCAGAGCAAGCAGATTGAATGAGAAATCAATCCGAGCAATATCAGCTAACGGGGACTTACTACCGCGAATCGAATCCGCAGCTCCGGGAATAAAAACCTCCTCAAAGGAAACCGCTAATTGCGGAAAATCTCGCCACGCCGATACCTGAATGCTTTTTACCTCTACTGGCGTAGCTACATACTCGTTTAACGACGATACCAATCGCTCAATGAGTTGATCCTGATAGAAATAGCCAATCCCTACCAATCCCGCTGCAAAAATGCTCAGCGTAATAGCTAACCCAATGATAATTCTTTTAAACAAACGATGCTATTTTAATCTCAACGCAACAAGTAGGTCAAATATGATACCCACCACACTCACCGTTTGCAACAAATACTAACAAAAAGGTACTTAAAGGAAATAGATGATAGGCTCAGAAAATTTTTCAGCTGGACATTGGCAATTGTAGGCAAGAGTATTACCTTTGCAAAACATTTTTTCAGGGTTCTTCATTTGCTCATAGTCAAAAAAGAAAAGTCCCTAGTAAAAAATGGGTTCTTAGCTCAGTTGGTTTAGAGCACCTGCCTTACAAGCAGGGGGTCGTAGGTTCGAATCCTACAGGACCCACACTCTTATAGAATAATGATTATCAAGCACTTACGAAGAAATTTGTAAGTGCTTTTTTGTTTAAGTTTCTTTAATGAACATATTCGCAGTGTTCAGGAGTTATCTCCAGATGAGATTTCGGCATCTAACCACATAAAACCTACCTATGAAATGTTAGACTGGTTTTTAAGAAAAGATCATTGGCTCAACTCCCTGCTAGGGCTAATTATCAGCTTCACTTTAATCGCTTGTTCAACCCAGCCACAGTCTGATTATGATCAGTTCGGAGGGTACACTGACATTCAGCGGGAGGCTACGGGCTGGTTTCGCGTGGAGAAAGTTGGTGATCGCTGGATGTTCATCACTCCTGAAGGGCACGGCTACATTGCACTGGGGGCTAATCATACCGGACGTTATCTTAATGAGCGGGAACAGTCAGCCGGATTATATGAGCGGGTTGGTGACGATCGCCAGCAAGCCGAAGAAGCAATGTATCAGGCTTACTTGGAATCAGGGCTGAACGCGGGTGAGGCTTACGCACCGCTCAACCCATACTTGAAAAACCGCCTGCCCTATATTGTGCACCTTAACTATCCCGGAAGCAAGTTCGAGTTCGATATTTTTGATGATTCAGTGCAAACGGCGTTTCGCCAGCATCTTGTACCTCAATGCCAGCAGGTAGCTTCTGATTCCTTCGCGCTGGGAATAGCGTTTGTGGATCTACCGGTTTGGAACACTCGCCGAATGGAATTTTTTCGCTCTCTACCAGCTAATGCCCCTGGCAAACAAGCCTATCAAAAGTTTCTCACTGATCAATACCCTTCCATCCAGAAACTGAACAAAAACTACAGCACCTCTTTCAATTCTTTTGAGGATTTACTAGAAAGCACCGAATGGTCGGTGGATTCTAAGCTGCCTGCTGTACAACAGGATGACGAACGCTTTATGGGACAGATTGCTGAAAAACTTTATCCTTTACTAAGGGACATTGTGCGGGAAGGCGCACCCAATCACTTATTTCTGGGAGAACGTTACGTACTGCGGATGGTGCCCGAACCAGTTCTACAATCACTAGCTAAGTACGTGGATGTATTCTGTACCCAAGCGTTGATTCTGAGTCCGCAACGGCCACCTGAGTGGCAAGTCTTTCAGCAGCCAGGTTACGATAGCGCCTTTGCTACTGTGAAAAAACCAATCATCGTAGTGGATTGGGCCACCCCATTTAGTCTGGACGAAACTTATGAAAACGACCGCGGAACCATTAAAGCCGAAAATGAAGCAGCCGAAGATGTTGCTCGGTGGGTGAAAGATGCCTTGAATCAACCGTACATCGTTGGAATATTTAAGTGTCAGTTCATCGGTACTCACGGCAATGATCGGTGGTTTCCTAAAGGGCGTATGAAGCGAACGCTGTGGCAAGACGACGGCACTCCTTTTCCAGTCATGACCGAACGAGTCTCCCGGGCTCATCGTGAAGCTTTGAATGAGGTTTATCAATCAATCGAGAATCAGTAAAGAGGCACACTCTTATGCTATTTTCAGATGACTATCTGATAGTTTACTTTCGGTCATTGCTGTCTTATTAACAGAAGGCTTCTCCTGTTCAAATACTAGCTTATCAGAACACTATTATCTTACTATTTTGAGTTAATGATAACAATTTCGTAAAATGACTAGTATAAATAAGACACCTGTTAAGAGTTTTTTGGTAAAATGCCAACTCCTTTAATCACCGAATCAATAGTACGTCAGTTTACGCAGGGGCAACCCAAAGCGTTTAGGCTAATTTTTGATGCACTTCACGCGCAGGTTTACGCATTTAGTATCAGATTCACCAAGTCTCCTACTGAAGCAGAAGAAGTAACTCAACAAGTTTTCATTCGTCTTTGGGAAAAAAGAAACCTTATAGACCCAAGCCTTCCACTAGAGAATTATGTGTACAAGATGACACGTAATTGCGCCTTCAATCATCTCAAGCAAATGGCCCTTCGTGATCAACAGCAACAGGCTGGAAAGCTATGGGTAGAGAATAGTGCTCCAGTAACTGAAGATGACCTATCGTTAGCTGAGTGTCAACAGCTTACCCACAAACTTATCGACTCTCTTCCGGAAAAACGACAAATCATTTTTAGGATGCACTTTGAGGAGGGGCATTCTCCGGCTGAAATAGCTTCTCTACTAGGTATTTCACAATCTACGGTGAAATCACAGTTAGCCAAAGCCACCAAAGCAGTGAAAGGATTTTTATTGAACTACCGGGTAGCCAATATCCTTGCCTTTCTTCTTCTTTTCTAATATTTCTAAAGAGAAGGTCAAAAAGTAGATATAAATCATAGTATTCACCTACTTTTATTGCCTTTTTCACAAAATCTCAACTAATTTTTATTAGGATCATCCTACCCGCTTAGCTAACTGTATTAATAGTATAAGATGCTCTAAAACAGTTAGCATGGATCAAGCCGAACAACTGCTTAAAAAATATTTGGAGGGGCGCTGTACCAATAAAGAGAAACAGCAGCTTTACCACTATCTGCTGCAAAGTAACGCTGCGGATTACGATGAAGCGTTAAAATCACTGTGGGCTGAGTTAGCTACTGCTCCTAAGCCTGAAGCTACCGCTTCAGCGCGGATGTATCAGTATGTGACAGAAAATAGCTCAGATTTCAAACGACGCTTTTTTCCGGTGAGAGTATGGTATGCAGTGGCCTCTTTGACGGGTATATTACTTGTGTTGGCTGCCTTGTACTATTTACTACCTCGGCAAGAAGTATACGATACACAGTACGGCGAGGTAAGAACCTTAGTATTACCCGATAGCACAATCGTACATCTCAATGCTAATTCTCAACTTTCTTATTCTTCTGACTTAGCTACTAACGATATCCGCGAGGTTTGGCTAAAGGGTGAAGCTTACTTTGAAGTTACCTATCACCAACTCTCTACTAGTGACCCGGTCAAGCTGGTCGTTCATACTGATCAGGTGGATATCGAAGTACTGGGAACCTCTTTCAATGTGAAAGACCGGCGGGGCATTACGCAGGTGGTGCTAGACGAAGGAAAAGTGCGGCTAAAGAAACCAGAGAGTGATGATGAGCTAGTGGCACTAAAGCCTGGTGAAGCTGTTCGAGTAGATCAACAGCAGACATTTTCAGTAGAGAGAATTGAATCTTCAGCCCAAGCCTCTTCTTGGAAAGAAAATGAGCTTTACTTCAACGATCAATCTTTAGTAGAAATCCAGCAAATTCTCGCCGATAACTACGGTATTCAGATACGTTTTGCGGAGTCTACGTTGGGGCTACTACGCTTTACCGGTTCTACTCCGGCTGATAACCTTTCTGTTTTATTTACCACACTAGAGAAATCATTTGCGCTGAAAATCCAGGAGAGGGACGGGGAATATATTGTGAGAAGCGCACCCTAGAAATGTATGCAACCAATTACCTATCAAATAAACCCTTATGATTATGTGTAGCATTCTACCCCATTTTTTGCGAAATAGCATACTGCTGTTAGCCATGCTAGTCAGTAGTTGCGCTTTTGCCCAAACGGTAGCACTATCTACCCCGTTTCCTACGGTATCAGAAGTGCCCCGACAAGAAGTAGGCAGCCTGAAGTTCGTTTTAGAGCAGTTAGAAACTGAACACGATGTTCGGTTTAATTATGCTAGCCAGCTAGTTGAAGGAAAGCGAGTATCAGCTCGTGCTTCCCGACAAGCAAAGACATTAGACGAAAAACTAGTATTATTACTTAAACCGCTCGGGCTGCGGTACGAAAAGATTAGCGATCAGATTTATGGTATTTATCCGGAGGCTTCCCGAGCGAAATCTAATAGGGAAGAGACAACTGCTACGGATGAGCAGAGTCTGTATAATGCTCATGTAAATGCGGTTAACCGGATGAAGAATATGCCATTACGTGCTCCGGTAGTAATAGAAAGAGATATATCCGGACAAGTTATTGACGAGAATGAAGACCCCTTACCTGGAGTAAACGTTGTTGCAAAAGGCACTACCATTGGAACTGTAACCGACATTGATGGAAATTATCGTCTTAGCGTTCCCGATAATACCGAAATACTGGTCTTTTCTTCAGTGGGTTATACAACTGAGGAAGTCACGATTGGAAGCCAGAGTGTTATCAATATGGCCATGTTGCCTGATATTAAGTCGCTGAGTGAAATAGTAGTAGTGGGTTATGGTACTCAAGAAAAATCAGATCTAACTGGAGCTATCTCTTCTGTAGAATCGCAAGATATTACTCGTCTTTCCGAGCGTCGGTTAGAGAATGCATTGCAAGGCCGGGCAGCTGGAGTGCAAGTAGTGCGGACTGAAGGAAGCCCCGGAGCACCAGCCCGAGTAAATATTCGAGGCTCAGGCTCTATTGGAAATACTGACCCACTGTGGATTGTAGACGGGGTACCCATGGATCCCGGTAACTTCTTCAACCCTAACGATGTAGAGTCAATGGAAATATTGAAAGATGCATCAGCGGCAGCTATTTACGGAGCTCGCGCTGCTCACGGGGTAATTCTAGTGACTACCAAACGAGGTGCTGAAGGTAGGGTAAAAGTAAACTTCAATACGCAGGTAGGTCTACGCCAACCGCGCCCGCTACCCAATATGCTGGGTACCGAAGATTTTGTGCGCGCCAGTTCTATTGCTAGAATCAATGCTGGGCAAGACCCTGAGCCCGCTTGGGATAACCCCGAAAGCTTGCCCAATACCAACTGGGTAGACGAAGTATTTGATGGAAGTGGTATTGAGCAGATGCACAACATATCTATCTCTGGTGGCAATGAGAATGCTTCTTTCTTCATATCAGGGGCTTACGATCGGGAAGAAGGAGTGATGATTAATAACTGGTTTGAGCGATTCGCCCTACGAGCTAACTCCGACTACAAAATTGGTAAGCGGGTTCGTATTGGTGAGTCATTGCTAGTCTCTCGTACCCGAGAGAATCCGACTTCTAGTGATGGTGGCGACCTACAAACTGTATTTCGGGCGATTCCGATTATGCCCGTGCGGGACGAGAGCAACCCTTTCGGTGGCTGGGGAACGGCTGCATCCTATTTTCAAGGGCCTAATCCAGTGGCGGCTCAAATGCAGAACCATATTCTGCAAAAGGTAAACCGTATCAATGGTAATGTATACGCTGAAGTAGATATTATAGATGGTCTAATGTTACGAGGTAGCGTAGGGGTCAATATTGCCGCACTACAACGAGAGCATTTTGCTGAGTCGTTCAGCTACGGTGCACTATCTAACCCTATCAACTCGCTCACCATGCGAAGTCGGGATAGTGAAAGCCTAAATACCAACTTAGTCTTGACTTACAATAAATCGCTAGGTAAACATGACTTTACAGTGATGGGGGGATACGAAAGTTTTCGCAGTGATGGTATAGATTTCACCGCTACCGCTCAAGACTTCCCCGTTAACTTTGCTCGTAGTTTTGCTCTAGCTACCGGAGCGGTTGATATTTCTGACCGTACTACTATTGATGATCAGTATCGATTAGAGTCGCTCTTTGGCCGAATTAACTACAGCTTTGATAATAAATATCTGCTAAGTGCTAGCGTACGCCGCGATGGTTCTTCTCGTTTTGGTACTGCTAATCAGTTTGGAGTTTTCCCTTCCTTTTCCGCCGGATGGCGCATTATTGAAGAAGAGTTTATGCAAAATGTTGACTGGCTTTCGGACTTAAAGCTTAGAGCTAGTTGGGGTATACTTGGTTCAGATCGTATTGGTGATTATATCTTCTCGCCTACCTATCGGAATACCCGCTCTACTTACGCATTTGACCCTACCGGACAGTCGGGTGGTAATAAGGTAAGGGGGTTTTACTTAAGCCGTTTCCCTAATCAGGAAGTGAAGTGGGAAGAAATTGTGCAAACCGACATTGGAATTGATGTAGGACTGTTAGATGGCCGCTTTAATATTACGGCTGACTACTATGTTAAGAATACTACCGATATGTTGATCGGAGTGCAATTACCTCCTTCATACGGGGTTTCACAGGAGAATAGAAACCCGCAGAGTACCCAGCTAAATATTGGTGAGGTGGAAAATAGAGGATTTGAGTTAGCGCTGAATTATCGTCAGAATGTAGGAGATTGGACATTTGATATTACAGGTAACGCTGCCTGGAACCAGAATGAAGTGCGTGCATTAGACGATAATCAGCAGATTTTAGCTGGCGGCGGCGGTCACGGCTATAGCGGGCCTACCTCCATTACAGAAGCCGGGCAACCCATGGGAACCTTCTTTGGCTTAGATGCGATTGGTATTTTTCAAACCCAGGCTCAGATTGATGAATTGAATGAGGCCTCTCCTACCGGAGTCTACCAAAATCAGTCTACCGCACCCGGTGACTTACAGTACCGCGATGTGAATGGTGATGGAGTAATTACTCCTGATGATCGAACTTATATTGGTAACCCTTGGCCCGAAATGATCTACGGGTTAAACGCTAATATTACCTTCCGTAACTTTGACTTCACCATGTTCTTCCAGGGAGTGCAAGGGGTAGATTTATTTAACGCTCCGAAAGCTTACACTCGCACGGTATTTAGTGACTATAATACCAGTGACTTAGCATTTGAAGCTTGGACACCAGAGAATCCTACCGAGCATCCTCGCTTAATTGCGACTGATCCGAATGGAAACTTTCGACAGCCCTCTTCTTATCATATAGAAGATGGTTCTTTCCTACGACTGCGTAATATTCAATTAGGTTATACATTGCCTAATCCTGTACTAAATCGGCTCGGACTAACTCAGGCTCGCATTTTCGTGAATGCCCAGAATATTCTAACCATTACCCAGTACGAAGGAATAGACCCCGAGGTAGTAGGCAGCGAAAGCTCAAGCAACGCTAACACCCAACGAGGGGTAGATCATTACCGTCAGTATCCTCAAACCACCCTAATTTCGGCTGGACTTCAACTTGGCTTTTAATATAAACGACTATGAAACGATTTCTGAATAACACACTTTACTTAGCACTGGCTGTACTACTATTTAGTCAATGCTCAGAGGACCCTTTAGATGTGACCAATCCTAACGAGATTGATGCGGCTAATTTCTTCCAGAATATCAATGACTTAGAACTTTCGCTTACTTCGGTATACTCCGCTATGAAGCCCCACGACCTGTTTGGAGCGGATCTTTGGCCTAAAGTACACTTTGGGTTACCCAAAACGGCCAACCAGGATTGGTTAGGTACCGATGGCTGGAATCAGCTCTATCGTAACGAAGTAACTGCGGATAATAATCTGGTTCGTAACTTCTGGCGAGCTTTCTACCGAGGTGTTGCCCGGTCTAATGATTTTATCAACAATGCCAATCAGTACATAGAGACCCAGGAGCCCCCAGCAGATGAGGTAGCTCGTATCAATGAAATGATCGGGGAGGCTTCCTATTTAAGAGGCTTCTTCTACTTCCACATGATTCGCTTGTGGGGAATGGATATTCCAGCTAGAAACCCCAATGCAATGGGCGTTCCGCTAACTCTAGATGTAGCGGCTACTCGGGAGGAAATGTTCGTAGAACGAGCTACCGTAGATCAAGTGTACCAACAAATTATAAGCGACCTGGAAGCTGCCGAAACCGCCTTACCGGAAAGTTGGGAAGGCGATGATGTAGCTCGGGCTGATGCATTTTCTGCCAAAGCATTACTGGGTAAAGTGTACATGAATTACGAAGATTACCCTACTGCTCAGGGTTATTTCGAGGAAATCATTAATAGCGGAATGTTCTCCTTGGTTCCGTTTGAAGAATATCAAGGGCTATTTAACGGAGAAAATGAGTTTAGCTCGGAGTCACTCTTTGAACTCAACTTTTCTACTGACTTGCAGGAAACTGCATGGCAGGGAGGTTTGGGAGCTAACATTGCACTGCAAATCTCGCCTAAAGGAACCGGCTGGAGCAACGTATATCCCCACGATGTAAATGTGCTACGATTTGGCAACGATCCTCGTCTGCGAGTCAACGCCCTAGAGCCAGGAGTAGATTCGGTCGTCTTTGGTGATGGTACCACCAGGATATTGGAGCCTATGGTAGGTGACGCTGACGCTATTGGCTGGAGCTTCCGCAAATGGGTTCCTACTGATTACTCAGTGTATTCTACCAACCGAAACTTCGGGGCAAATTTACCGCTTACTCGCTTAGCTGACATCTACCTCATGTACGCGGAGGCTATGAATGCCCAAGGGAATGATGCAGTAGCGGCGGAATATATGAATAAAGTACGCCGCCGAGCTTATGGCCTTGATCCCGATGCTCCGGATGCTTCAGTGGATTACGTGCTGGGAGGTACTCAACTACGAGACTCTATACGGGAAGAACGGTTCCGCGAGCTATTTGCTGAGGGACAGCGCTGGTACGATATTACCCGCTGGGACATTGTAGAAGAAGAACTAGCGAAGTATCCTAGCGTTCGCTCTGGTACGGTTATTTATAACCCCGAAGATTACTATCTACCCATTCCGCAGCAAGAATTAGATACGAACCCTAATATCACTCAGAGCACGGGATACTAATCCTCATAAGCTAAAGTTTGATTATTATATTAGCCTTCGGGGGATTGATCTCCGAGGGCTAATTTATTCCCGCAAATGCGTATCCCTTCTTTTTTTCAATTATTCCTAGCCTATTCACTGCTTCTAGAGCTGGCGTGTACGTCTACTGGTGAAGTCGCCTCGGAAGAGCAGCTCGCTCAAACCCATTGTGGAAGCTGTCATGCTTTTCCTAAACCGGATTTACTCGACCGCGCTACCTGGCAAGAGAGCGTACTACCCCAAATGGCTCTGCGGATGGGTATTGCGCCCAGTAATATCAACGACCCAAAAATTCAGCAAGCCTACTACCATCTAACAGAAACTGGACTGTATCCGCGCCCCGCACTAATTTCTACCGAAGACTGGGAAAAGATCGTTCAATTTTATGATTCATTAGCTCCTGAGAGTCTTCCGGTTATATCAGATTCGTTACCTATCACCCATCAGTTTTTACCTCATCAACCTGAGAAAAAGCTACCTCCGGCAGTCACCTGCGTTTATTTTCACCATGAAATGCAACAAATGCTGGTAGCTGACCACACCCAGGGTCAACTACTCACGATTGATTCGGAGTGGGAAGCCCTGCAACTAGTACCTCAAACCAAGCTGATAAGCTATATTCAGGCTCTTCCTAGCAATCAGCCAGATCAGTCATCATTGCTAATTACTTATTTGGGAGAAAACATTCGTCCTGAAGACCGTCCTTCAGGCGAAGTAGCTGAGGTAATACTCACAAAAGACACAACCCTGAGTTATCAAAAATTAGATTTACCCAATCTACCTCGAGTCACCCAAGCACTATATATTGACTTAGTAGGCGATACGATTCCTGAATTGCTTACCTGTAGTTTTGGGTACTTAAGCGGTCGACTTTCTTTTTGGCAAAAGAGCGAATCAGGTAGTTATGAAGAGTCAGTTATCCGAAATGAAGCGGGTGCTCAGTGGGCTATTCCGCAGGATGTTAACGAAGACGGAAAAATGGATCTGTTCGTACTCTGGGGGCAGGGCGACGAACGAATAGCACTTTATGAAAATCAGGGTGAAGGTACTTTTGAGGAAAAAATGTTATTGTGCTTTCCGCCCTCCTACGGTTCCAGCTACTTTGAATTAGCTGATTTTGACGATGATGGCCAGCTAGATATTCTGTACACCTGCGGCGATAATGCCGATTACTCTACCGTACTTAAACCCTACCACGGAGTGTATATTTTTCGCAACCAGGGCGATTTACAATTTGAACAAACTTACTTTTTCCCCATGAACGGAGCTTACCGGGCTATTGCCCGTGACTTCGATCAGGATGGTGATCTTGATATTGCCGCCGTTTCTTTCTTTGCTGATTATACTCATAGGCCAGAGGAAGGGTTTGTGTATTTAGAACACAATGGTTCGTTTCAGTTTCAAGCGAGCACATTACCCATTCAGGAATTAGGCCGATGGATTACATTGGATGCAGGAGATTTAGACCAAGACGGAGATTTAGATTTGGTGCTAGGCAATTGTTCTACCGCCGGAGGTTTTGATCGTACCTTGGATCAGCAGTGGAAAGAAGGTTCACCCTACGTGATTCTGGAAAACACACATATCCCATCCTAAATTTTGCTATTTTACGTTAGCACATGAATCAACCGCCGACCATACCTCCATCGCGTTCTCAATGGTTCAAGATTGTTGCAATAGCACTGCCATTTTTATTTTTGTTACTATTAGAAGGTATGCTTCGATGGGTAGGCTACGGACAGGATTACCCGCTATTTATCACCAGTACTACCCAAGCTGATCACTGGGTGATGAATCCTCAGATATCCGAAAAATATTTTTCAGAAAATGCCGATGCCACAATCGGTTATCAGGAAGCTTTTCCAATGGAAAAAAAGGCAAATACCTTCCGTGTTTTTGTTTTGGGAGCATCTACCGCAGTAGGGTATCCGTATTTACATAACGGGTCTTTTCATCGCTGGCTTCAGTATCGACTGAACCGCACGTTTCCTGATAAAGATATTGAGGTAATTAATCTAGCCCTAACCGCCGTTAACTCCTACACAGTCTTAGACTTTGCCAAACAGCTAAGTGATTATCAGCCGAATGCCGTACTTATTTATGCCGGACATAATGAATACTACGGCGCGCTAGGGATTGGTTCTACCACAGCCATCGGAAGCAACCCCACATTAGTTCACTTAATGCTAAAGTTGCGAGAGTATCGTATCGTTCAACTGCTGACTAATGCGCTGACGCTATTCAAACCTTCTGCATCAGAAACTGACTTGTTAGAAAATCTAATGAAGCGTATGACTGCCGAACAGGCTATCGCTTACGATTCTGATTTATATCACAAAGGCATCCGGCAGTACGAGGTAAATATGACAGAAACTCTATCGTTTTTGAACGAACAAGGTATACCTACTTTCATCAGCACGCTAATTAGCAACGAAAAAGATTTGCCTCCTTTTATCAGCGATAGCACCGAAGAAGAATCAGCCGATTACTATTACCAACTTGGTGAGACTACCTACAATGAGGAAGAATTCACTACTGCCAAACAGTACTTCCTTCAAGCGAAGGAATTAGACTTACTGCGTTTTCGCGCTCCTCAAACAATTAATGACATTATTCGCCAATTGACTGATCGTTTTCCTCAAGTTCATTTGGTAGATACTCAGGTGCATCTAGAAGCATTTGTTCCCAATGGCATTATTGGGGAGGAAATTTTGCTAGAACATGTACATCCTAATTTACTCGGATATTCGCTAATCGCCGATGCTTTTTATCAGAAGCTAAGAGAAGAGGACATGATAAGCCGTGATTGGGAGCAAGCTTCAGACTGGGAGCAGGCTCACCAGGAAATGCCCATTACTGAAGTAGATTCGCTGAAAGGAGTCTACGAAATTATGATGCTTAAGGAAGGCTGGCCTTTCTACGAACCTATCACTAAACTTGATGCAACAAATCGTTCCCTACCTGAAGCTATTGCCGGAGCACTAGCCGTTCAGCAAATCTCCTGGGAAGAAGCTATGGAGCGATTGTATCAGTATTATTACCAAGATCAAGATTATGAAGAAGCTCTGAAAGTAGCCGAAGCAGTGACGCTAGCACACCCTAATGAACCTCAGTTTTTTACGAAAGCAGCCGGCCTTGCTTTGCAGATCGACGACATGCCAAAAGCCAACTATTTATTTCAGCAGGCACTATCCTTAAATGAATCAGTTTCGTTGGCTCGCCAGATCGCGATTAACTTTATCAAGGCAGATGCGCTAAAAGAAGCCGTGCCTTATCTGCAGTACATCACAGAGCGAGAGCCCACTGATGCGCTAAGCTTTCAGCTGATTGGGGCTATAAAGTCGATACTTACTTTCTCAGAAAAAGAGAGTTCATCCGAGAATGATCCTAAAGTAATGACGCAATTAGCGGAGAACTATCTCCTTTTGGGAAAAGAAAATACGGCTGAGATGTACCTAAAGACGATATTGGCCCAAGAGCCAAACAACGAGCGAGCGTTGAGCCTCATGAATAAAATACAAAATTGAACCTATGGAAACTCTAAAAGAATTCTGGTTATTCCTGCGAACCCGTAAAAAGTACTGGTTAATTCCTACCTTCATTTTGCTGGTGCTTATTGGTTTTTTGATCGTCGCTACCAGCGGTTCAGCATTAGCTCCCTTTATTTATTCTATATTCTAATGGTGTTTAAGTGTTAGTGTGTTCAAGTGTTCGGGTATTTAAATGGTTTATATACCTGAACACATGAATACCTTGATACATGAACACTTTCTATGTCTATGAAACTATCTAAAATCATCACTACGAAATTTAGCCGAGTGCAACTGCTAGAGACTGGGCTAGTAATTATTGTGATTGGTATAGTACTCGGTTTTATTCAACCACAGCCTGATTGGTTTATCGCGGCGGCAGTAGTAGCGGGAATAGGCTTGTTAGTGCCCCGCTTTTTGTATCCGATAGCCGTAGTTTGGTTCTCATTAGGAAATCTGCTGAGCTTGGTAGTTTCACCAATACTTTTAACCCTAGTGTTTCTGCTGATTATCACTCCAATCAGTCTTATTCGGCGATGGTTAGGCCACGATTCTTTGCAGTTTAAGAAGAAAACTAACTCTATGTTTAAAGAACGAAACCATACGTTCTCGCCTACTGATCTGAAAAACTCATTCTGACTCTTCTTCAAAACCACTCTAAATGGTGCCGCACATCATTCTAGGAATCTCGGCTTTTTACCACGATAGTGCAGCGGCTTTAGTCATTGATGGAAAAATTATTGCGGCAGCTCAAGAAGAACGGTTCACTCGTATTAAACATGATGCTTCTTTTCCTATTCATGCCGTACGCTACGTACTGGAAGAAACGGGGCTTACGATCAGCCAAATCAGTAGCATTGTCTTCTACGATAAACCCTTACTGAAATTTGAGCGGTTGCTGGAAACCTACCACGCTGTTGCCCCCCGGGGAATTAAAAGTTTTCTAACCGCTATTCCGGTCTGGATCAAAGATAAACTCTTTTTACGCCGCATGATTCGTCGAGAGTTATCTTCCTTAGGGAAGATTTCTGCACCTATTTTATTTACTGAACACCATCTGTCTCATGCGGCTAGTGCTTTCTATCCCTCACCTTTTGACGAAGCAGCAATCCTAACAATTGACGGAGTAGGTGAATGGGCAACTACTACTATCGGACACGGCAAAGGCAGTCAAATTACAATGCTACACGAAGTTCACTTTCCGCATTCGGTAGGGCTGCTTTATTCCGCATTTACGTACTATTTAGGCTTCCGGGTTAATAGCGGTGAATACAAATTAATGGGGCTAGCGCCCTACAGTGATGCTCAATCTAAACAGACTAAAGATTTCCAGAAGAAGATTTTACAAGAGCTAATTGTGTTGAAAGATGATGGCTCATTACAGCTCAATATAGCGTATTTCAAGTTTCTAACTGGATTGCGTATGGCAGATGATCAGAAGTGGGAGAAGCTATTCGGTTTTCCTCGTCGCTTACCCGAATCAGATATCCGTTCTGAACATGCCAATCTGGCGTTAGCCATTCAGCAAGTTACCGAAGAAATTGTGTTCCGATTAGCCCGCACCGCTCAATCACTTACTAACAGTCGTCACTTGGTAATGGCTGGAGGGGTAGCACTTAATAGTGTGGCTAACGGAAAACTCTTAGATCAAAATCTATTTGACCAGATATGGATTCAACCAGCGGCGGGAGATGCAGGAGGTGCCCTCGGCGCAGCGTTAGCTAGTTGGTATATTGGTCAGCAAGCTCCGCGAACCACTCAGTTACCTGATGCCATGCAAGGAGGATACCTAGGTCCTTCGTTCACCAATCGGGCTATTGAACATTTGCTGCTTCAGAATAGCACTGACTATACCTACTTTGAGGATATCACCAAATTAGTAGATAAAGTGGTTCAGCATTTAATAGACGGTAAGGTGGTAGGCTGGTTTCAAGGACGAATGGAATTTGGCCCCCGGGCTTTGGGCAATCGTAGTATCTTAGCTGATGCTCGTCATCCCGCAATGCAGCAGCGGCTTAACCAAAAAATTAAGTTTCGGGAAAGCTTTCGCCCCTTTGCTCCCAGTGTGCTAGAAGAAGACGCTGTTGATTATTTTGATTTAGAAACTTCTTCTCCCTACATGCTACTGGTTCGCCCGGTGCAAATGAACCGTCGTGAGGATATTTCTGGCCAACCTGATAATTGGCAAGAGCAGCTGGCTCAGATCCGCTCGGATATTCCAGCGGTTACCCACGTGGATTACTCGGCTCGTATTCAAACCGTTAATGACCAAGCAAATCCTCGCTTCGCTCAATTACTCCGTGCATTCAAGAAGCAAACAGGTTGCGGGCTATTGGTGAATACTAGTTTCAATGTGCGCGATGAGCCAATTGTCTGCACTCCTGCTGATGCATATCGTTGCTTCCAACAAACTGAAATGGATGTGCTGGTAATGGAAAATTATATCCTGGTGAAGGCATAGACATTGATTATTAAAAGTTGTCGTTGGAATTGCCTTTAAAAGTATGCTCAGTGCCCAGAAATTGTGAGCAATGGATGAGGAACGAAAGTATTGAAGCTTGAAAATAAACGGCAAGGCAGTTATCGATTTGCAACCACCAAAACCCATGTGTCCAGAATTGAAAAATAACCATTACTTCAATTTGCCATGACCATTGCCCGGCTATACTTATTTCGGTAGGCTATCGGAGTCATACCGGTAACTTTTTTAAACACTTCCCGAAAAGCTTTGGTATCCTGGTAGCCTACATCAAACATCACCTCCGAAACAGTTTTCACTCCCTTTTCTAGTGCTTGCTTAGCAGCTTCTATCTTCACCCTTTGAATATACTCCAGCACAGTATTGGTGGTGGAGCTTTTAAACCGTCGCTCAAAGGTGCGCCTGCCTATCCCAACTTGGTCACAGAGATCTTCCACGGTAATCCTATCTGGATAGTGGGACTCAATGTATTCCTGAGCCTCTAGTACCTCCAGGTCATCATGAGACTTTTGTCCCGAAAAAATTGTGAAGGGCGACTGGCTGGCTCGATCCAAATCAATCATAAACGCTTTAGAAGCAGCAATGGCTATCTCTCTTCCAACGTAGCGCTCGATTAGGTAGATCAGAAGGTTGGTAAAAGCCAACGCCCCTCCACTAGTATAGATTCGGTCGGACTCCGCCACAATCCGCTCATCTTCCAGGATGACTTGGGGGAACAGTTTTCGGAACGCATCAGCCGAACCCCAGTGGGTAGAACAGCGTTTGCCATCCAGGATACCCGTGGCGCCCAGAAAAAAGGCACCTACACACATACTGACTAAATCGGCTCCCGCCCGGTAGTGACGGAGCATCCAAGGCACTAGCGCCTCGTTAGCTTCCAGGGTTTGCCACGGATCGCCAAAGGTAGCCGGCAGGATGATCACATCCGTCTTCCTCACATCTTCAACTAACCGATCAGTCTTAATAGTGTACAAACCGCCGCTGGGTTGCACTTCTTTAGAAAGACCTACTACCTCAATAGTAAAGGTGGGTTCAGGTAAATACTCATTCACCCAGGTGAAAATTTGGCGAGTTAGGTCCAGATTGGTAATGCTGAATTCCCCTTGCGGTACGAGTAATGAGATATGCTTCATAAGAGGAAGTTAGGCATTCTTGCTGTCGCAATCAACCTCTTAGTGAGCCATTTTGCTGAAAATGAAATTCGGTACCTGATGAACAGAATCACTACCTTGCCTCCTTACTGCTAAACCACTAACTTCACTGTACGATAGTGAATTCTATGTCCCGAATCAAGATTACCTATGGCCTACGATACTTTCTTAGCTGATAGAGTCCGCGAATATTTGGCTAGTTTTCCAAACCTATCAATTGAAGAGAAACGGATGTTTGGTGGGTTGGCTTTTTTGGTCAATGACAAAATGTGCGTGAACGTGAGTGGTGAGCGATTGATGTGCCGATTTGATCCGGTACTTCATGAGTCATTAGCAGAACATCCCTTTTTTGAAACGATGATGATGAGAGGGAAAGCATACCAAGGGTATGGGTATATCAGTCCGAAGGGGTTCCAAGCCCAGAAAGATCTCGAGTACTGGGTAGCCCTTTGTTTAGACTTTAATGAACGAGCGAAATCTTCTAAAAAGTAACGATATGGCTCACTACAAACCCGAAGGCTACAACGCAATCTCGCCCTATCTAGTGGTGGATGGAGCCCAAAAAATGGTTGATCTTCTGAAATCAATCTTCAACGGTGAAACGTTACGAAGGTTTGACTGTGAGGATGGCAGCATCACTCACGTAGAGATCAAAATAGACGATTCGGTGCTCATGATCGGCGACGCAACCCCTGAGTATCCAGCCAACCGGCACTTGCTTCATGTATATGTTCCTGACGTGGACCATACTTTCAAAAAAGCCATGGAGGCAGGTTGTATTACTATTGAGGAGCCAAGAACCAGGGAAGATGATCCAGATAAGCGAGGAACGTTCGAGGACTTTGCCGGAAATCACTGGGCTGTGAGTTCGCAAACCTGAGGAGCTCTGAAACCATCTTTCAGAATAATCATGATTTCTGTTAATTTTGCTTGCGCAGCTAAATAACTGCGCGTATTTTAGCAGTCAAATGGCTGCATATGAAATCCAGAAGAGATGTTTTTCAGGCTATTGCTGATCCTACCCGCCGGGCGATTCTTACCCTGCTGGCGGCTCATGCCATGACGCCAGGGGCTATTGCCGACCAGTTTGACTCCACCCGGCAAACGATTTCCAAACACATTCAAATTCTGACCGAGTGCGAATTGCTCCGATCAGAGCAAAGCGGCCGGGAAATACACTATCATTTAAACCTGGAAAAGATGGTAGAGATTGCTGAGTTCATCGAGCCATTCCGCCAACTGTGGGATGATCGGTTCAACCGACTGGAAGCAGTGATGAAAAACGAGACCTTAAAGAAATGAACACTGATGGCACGCAAAACCAACGTCCACGCCGAAGAGGGCAAGCAAGAATTACTGATCACCCGGGAGTTTGATTTACCAGTAGCATTACTTTTTAAAGCCTACGTAGAACCCGAACTAGTTGAGCAATGGATGGGCACGAAAGTGCTGAGACTGGAATGCAAAACCCACGGCGGCTACCAATTTGAAACCAGCGACCCTCAGGGAAATGTGGTATTTAGAGCCCACGGAACGATTCATACGGTTCATCCGAATGAGAAAATCATCCGCACTTTTGAAATAGAGGATACACCCTTTACCGCCCAACTGGAGTTCCTCGAGTTTGAAGAGTTGACCAACCACACCAGCAAGCTCACCATGCATATAGTATTTAAATCGGTGACCTTGCGGAACCAATTACTTCAAATGCCCTTTGTCCAGGGCTTGAATAGTGCCCATGATCGACTACAAACGATACTTTCCAAGCTGAAATAATCATGAAGAAAAAACACAAGATTATCTACTGGGTGGCTACTGTTTGGTTGGCATTAGGCATGGTATCCACCGGACTGGTGCAGTTAATCCGTCTGGAGGAGGAAGTGGATAAAATGACCCAACTAGGCTACCCCCTCTATTTTCTCACCCTACTGGGCGTTTGGGAAATCTTAGGCGTGATAGCGGTGCTTATTCCTAAGTTTCCATTACTCAAAGAGTGGGCCTATGCCGGTTTTTTCTTCGCCATGTCGGGGCTGTCTTCTCGCACCTAGCCATTGGAGATGGAGTTTCCACATTTTTTGGACCTACTCTATTGATCATCCTGACATTGGCATCGTGGTACTTCCGTCCAGTAAACCGAAAAATCACTCTCACCAATCAATAGTATGAATCCGAAAGTAGATCAGTACCTCGTTGAGGGATGTATGCGGTGCCCCCTAGGAGCAACTCCCGCCTGTAAAGTCAATGACTGGCAAGACGAATTACGCTACCTGAGAAGGCTCATTCTGAACTGTGGGTTGACCGAAGAGCTCAAGTGGGGAGCGCCCTGCTATACTTACCAGGGCAAAAATGTGCTGATGCTGAGTGCACTAAAGGAGTTTACCGCTATTAGCTTTTTCAAAGGGAGCTTGTTGAAAGACTCTGATCATTTACTAATAGCTCCCGGAAAAAACTCCCAAGCGGCCCGATACATCAAAGTGACGGATAGTAAGCAGGTGCTTGAGCAGGAAAAGAGCATCAAAGCCTGCATCTTCGAGGCTGTTGAGGTGGAAAAAGCCGGTTTGAAAGTAGCGTTCAAGAAGAATCTCGAACCTATTCCAGAAGAATTTCAACAAGCCCTCGATGAAAACCCTGCTCTAAGAACTGCCTTTGAGGCCTTGACCCCAGGGCGGCAACAAGGCTACATCTTGCACTTCTCCCAACCCAAACAATCCAAAACTCGGGTGTCGAGAATTGAGAAGTATGTACCCAAGATTCTCGCAGGCAAAGGATTTCATGATCGATAAAGAAAGCAGCGATAAACAGTGATCAAAGACGAATAACTAGACTAACGGCTCTCCTTATACATTTACAGAGCAAACGGACAGTAACTGCTCCCGAACTAGCCAAGAAATTCGCCGTGAGTAGCCGTACAATCTACCGTGATATTAAAGTACTTGAAGAAGCAGGAAAGGGTTACTCGCTCGTGGAAGGCTATCGTACTCCTCCTGTGATGTTTACGGAGCGAGAAGCCCTGGCTTTAACTACGGCGGAGAAGTGGGTACTGGCCAACCAAGATGCTTCATTCATCCAAGCATTTAAGGTCAAGCGCCCTCGAGCGACTTTTTGTCTACACTGCACTTGGCCCTAACGCATGCTCAACTCGTCAACATTGTGTACCAAGATGAAACTCATAACACTACAATCCGAGCAATCGAGCCCTTTGCGCTGTATAGCAATGGTAAAAACTGGATACTCCTTGCATACTGCCGACTGAGAGACGCTTTCAGATTCCGGCTCGATAGAATCCAAAAGTTAAGTGTGCTCAGTGAACAGTTTACACCCCAAAATATGACCCTCGCTAAATTTTTTGAAAAACAGTACGCTACCCCTGACAGCTAGCTGTCGCAGCCCTCCCTTACCTTGAACTAAAACCAACATTGAAAGGGCATGAACATTATTTTAGGAGCCTCAGGACAAGTAGGTTCACTCATCGTAAAAGCATTACTCAACAGTCACGCTCCGGTCACAGCCGTAATCAGAAATCCTGACTCAAAGTTTGATGCACTCGTACCCGTCAGAATAGCTGACTTTCGTAATCCAACCCAACTCACAGAAGCGTTAGCCGGAGGTACCACCGTTTTTCTATTAACTCCTGAAGACCCAGCATCCCACGATATCATTGGTGAGACGAAACGGATCATTGCCAATTACCGAGAGGCTATTCAAGCTAATCAAATTAAGAAAATAGTAGGGCTGTCCACTATTGGTGCCCACCTGGAAGGAAACACGGGCAACCTTAGGATGTCAAGAATTCTTGAACAGGGTTTTGATGACCTGAACGTGAAAAAAGTATTCATTCGTCCGGCGTACTACTTCAGCAATTGGCTTGGGTTTATGGAAGCTGTCGAGCAATATGGGGTGCTTCCTACCTTCTTTCCGGAAGACCTAAAAATCCGTATGATTTCTCCTTGGGATGTAGCAACGTTCACTGCTGAACAGATCCTCAACGGTCCAATGAGCCAAAAGGAGATGTATGAGTTGGTAGGCCCTAGACAATACAGCTCGCGTGATGTAGCCAACGTATTTTCCCAGCACCTTGAGAAAGACATCGACGTACAGTCTATTCCCCGAGAGCAATGGAAAGAAACCCTGACGCATGCCGGGTTTACCGATAATGCAGCTACCCATCTTGTGGCGATGACTCAAGCTGTAGTTAATGAGCAAGCCGTACCGGAGAGGCTAGGGAAGGCAATCAAACTACCCACCCGTTTAGCTCAGTATCTGGATCAACAGCTTGCCTAACAAGCTATCTTCAATGCATTACACCTACGATAATGATTAAGCGGAACTTCCTGCATTCGATATACAATTTGCACCGTCTATCTATCTCCACCACTTTTGCAGTTGCTTTTCTTTTCTCATCCTCGCTGATAAAACTAATTCCTTAACTTCAGAGGATAGCTGAGTATTTTGCCATTCCCTTTCTTCAGCAACAGACTTATCCGCTGATTTAACTGCCCTGAGAGCGTATAAAGCAGCCCCAGTGAATGGTCTGCCATGTGCGCTGTAGCTACCCCGTGGCTAAAAGCCCGAACCACGTAGACCGATGTCTCATCTGAAAGCTCCTTGGCTAGGGTAAGTAACCGTTTTGCTGCTTCGCGTGCATCCCCCACTGAGGCTTCGCCGATGGTCCATGCTTCCGCTGTCTTGACAGCACCCTCAATACGATCATCTAATTCGTCCGTGATTAGTGGTAAGACATGCTGAGCACAAATCATAGCCCACTGGATCAATGCCTTATGCTGATTACTGGTTAACGGCCCACCTCTATGTTCAGCAATAAATCGTTGGTCTCTCATAAACTTAGGTCGCTATTTAATACTGATCCTTACTATATCAGTAAACCAAGTGGTTGAATATTGTACTAACCTATTACTTTACAAGATACTCAGTACTACATAACCTACGGAATCAAATTAGCTGCTTATGTTCAGGATATGAAACTACCAATCTTATATGTCGCAATCAACCCCCTAGTTTGCCGCGTTCTCACCGCGCAACGCAGTGCTTACTGAAGTATCTTTGAAATGAGAAGATTAATTATTCACCCGCGCTAATCTATTGCTTTTGAATAAGAGCTTAGTCGGAACAAAATATCAATCCCTATGAAGCAAGAATTATGGCTCAACCTTCCCGTGAAGGACTTAGCAAAAACCAAGAATTTTTTCACAGCCTTAGGCTTTGAGTCCCTGCGCGATGCACCAGATATGGTAGGCTTCAATATTGGTAACGTGCCGGTGATGATGGTGGCTGTAGCCGAATTTGAGAAGTACACTGCTAATTCGGTGGCTGACCCTTCCCAAGGCAGCGAAGTCCTCATTTCCGTCGATGCGCCTGACCGAGCCTACGTAGATGACATGGTCGGAAAAGTAACGTCAGCGGGAGGAACAGTCTTTTCTCAACCGACAGAGTTACAAGGCTGGATGTATACTATGGGTTTTGTAGACCTCGACGGACATAGGTGGAATATATTACATATGGATCATGAGACCACCGGAAAATAAACTCTTGTATTAGCTAATCTACTAAAATATAATTTGACTATGGCAAGACAACTCTACGTGAACCTTCCGATCCAGGATCTGGAACGTTCAAAAGACTTTTTCTCCAAACTCGGATTTACTTTCAACGAACAATTCTCTGACGAAACCTCCGCCTCCATGATTGTGGATGAAGGAGTTGTATTCATGTTATTGGAGAAAGATCGTTTTCAATCTTTCCTTCCCCATAAAACGGTAGCAGATACCAGTAAGGTGTGTGCCGCTATCAACGCTATTCAGGTAGACGATAAAGAGGAAGTGCATCAACTTTTAGAAAAAGCACTTGATGCCGGAGCAAAAGAATATAAGGAAGCCCAAGATCATGGCTTCATGTTCGGACGAAGCTTTGAAGACTTGGATGGAAATATATGGGAGTTCTTTTGGATGAAGGCGACCGACTAGGTGCGACCGACCAGGTGTGGCGGAGCCACCCTGGCCGAGCAGGTGCAGCACAAATATGTCTAAAAGTAAATATCAGCAATGAAGAACCTGCTGCTTACGCAATTTGATCTACACCACCGTCTGTACAACAATGTACTGGAGGGATTTTCGGACGAAGAAACGCATCAACGCTTACATGACAACCCACGGATTAACCATGTGAAATACCTGGCTGGCCATCTACTGAATTCATACTACGGATTGGCTACGACTGCTGGTATGAACTTGGAAAGTAAGTGGAATGCACTCTTTGCCGTCATGGGACAATCCGAAGCCCGAGATGACTTTTCTTATCCGACCATTGAAGAGATCAAGGCTGAATGGAATGGCTTGTATCCATCACTTCGGTACCGCTTAGGAAATCTGTCCTCCGAAGCGCTTGCCGCCCAGCCACCGGCTCCCTTCGATCAGGTAGCAAGTTCTTCCGGCGAGTTGTGGGCGTTCATCAACCACCACATCGCCTATCATATTGGCCAAATAGGGCTCTTGCGAAGAGGCTTCGGGAAAGCACCGATGCAGTATAACTAAGCTATCAAGAAATAATACTATTTAAGCCATGAGAAAACTCAAATTACAAGTACAACTATCGCTAGACGGGTTCATCGGCAGGGCTAATGGGGAAATGGATTGGGTGACCTGGAACTGGGACGATACCCTCAAGCAATACATAGATCAACTGACCGAATCCATTGATTGCATTCTGCTAGGAAGGAAACTGGCCGAGGGATTTATCCCCCACTGGGCGGGTGTCGCCGAAGATCCTAGCAACCCTGAAGTAGCCTCAGGAAGGCTATTCACCGATACTCCTAAAGTCGTTTTCACCCGCTCTCTTAGTTCATCAGACTCCAAAGCAGCTCAGTGGAAAAATACTGTGTTGACTGAAGGGGATTTAGGGGAAGAAGTGAAGAGATTGAAGCAGAAAGAGGGGCAAGACCTGATCGTTTACGGAGGTAGCGAGTTCGTTTCCAACCTCATCCAAGAGAATTTGATTGACGAGTACTACCTATTCATCAACCCAGTAGCATTGGGCAGTGGACTATCCATTTTCCCACAGCGAGCCGAACTAACATTGGCCACTAGCCAAGTATTTGACTGCGGCATCACCCTATTGAAGTATGAATCTAAAACAAACAGTAGCCATGACTAAAATCACCATGCAGCCTGATTGCAGCAATGCCCCCCGAAAGGAATTTCTCAAAAACTTCAATGTTGCCTTTGCCACTGGTAATACCGACTTCATCATTGAGCACGTAAGCGATGACATCCTCTGGACGATTCACGGGGACAAGCATATCAACGGCAAAGAAGCTTTTACCAGAGAGGTCAACATCATGAAGGAATACACGGCTGATGGGCTGATCATTTACACCATCATTACCCATGGGCGAGAGGCTGCCTTAAATGGAGAGATGAAAATGGGCGATACTACCTATACCTTTTGTGATGTATACCGATTTACTGATACGAAAAACAACATCATCAAAGAATTAAACTCTTACGTAATCAAAACTTAACCTTTAACTTCCATTACAATGGCGTCTGTAAGTATCTATCTTAATTTCACTCGTGAAACCGAGGAAGCGTTTACTTTTTATAAAACTATATTTGGTGGGGATTTTGGCCAGGAACCGATGAGATTCAGCGATATGCCTCCCCAGGAAGGATTACCCCCTTTGCCAAAAGAAGACCAACAGCTCATCATGCATATCGATCTAAAAATAACCGGTGGGCATATTTTGATGGGCTCCGACGCGCCCGAGAGCATGGGATTTCAAGTCAATAAAGGAAACAATACCCATATCAACCTCCAGTTGGATACTCGAGCAGAAGCAGATCGGTTATTCAGTGCTCTTTCCGAAGGAGGTGAAGTAACCATGCCGATGGAAGATCAATTCTGGGGTGACTACTTCGGTAGCTGTACTGATAAGTTTGGCGTACAGTGGATGTTCAATTGCCCGGAAAAAGTGTAGTAAAGACGTACTCAAATAAAGATTTCAATCATGCTACAAGATGCATATACCTTCAACGGATTTACTACCAATGACATTGCTGCTTCCCGAAAGTTCTATGCCGACACCCTAGGTTTACAAGTTACAGAGAACAAAATGCGCATCTTACAAATTAAAGCGGCGGGCGGTAACCAGTTTATCATTTATCCGAAGGAGGATCACGAACCAGCTAAGTTCACAGTACTCAACTTTGAGGTTAAGGATATTAAGGAGGTCGTTAATCATCTAATTGAAAAAGGCATCACCTTCGAGCAATATGATGAGCCAATAAGGACCGATAAAAAAGGAATCTGTTGGGATAACGAAGGACCGAACATCGCATGGTTCAAGGATAATGCTGGAAATATCTTATCGGTGATTGAGGAATGATCACATAATTTAAAGAATTAGACCTAGCAACACTGAACCTAAGTAAAAGATAACCTTCTTTTCGCATTCGTATGTGGGATTTACATTTAGTACGTGAAATCCCACCATTACACCTTCAGAAACAGTTTGTTTCTGTACAGAAAGTAAAGAAATAACCATACTAGTGCTAGGGCACCCAATGACTGAGATACTCCTTGCCAAGCTTCAGAAGCGGGAGCATATAATCCGCCGAATAGCAGTTGAGAGGTGTAGTGAAAGTCGATAAATCGGTAAGCTAAGTAAATGGTGAGTGAGTTCAGGCCGATGACCTGAAAGAAGAAAGCCCATCGTTGGAAGTCAAGTACATCAATAATCCAGAAAAATAGCCCTAGCAGCAAAAACGCCATACCCCCGGTAAGCAAAATAAATGAACTGCTCCATAGATGTTTATTAATCGGAAAGTGTAGGCTCCACAACAGACCCAATCCTACACAAACTGCTCCGGCAAAAAGTAGATTTTGAAGCTTCCTGGTATCCGTTGAGTTAGCCCTCAATGTATCTCCAGCCGCCGCACCTAGAATAGTTAGACAGAGTGCAGGTAATTGGGTCAGTAGCCCAAGCTCGTCATAAGTACCCTGGAGTAATCTTCCAGGCAGAAAAGTACGATCAAACCAACCCACCAAATTTCCCTCAAACGACAAGTCTCCGGCTCCGTAACCCGGTACCGGAATAAGAAAAAGCGAAGCATAGTAAAGTAGCAGAATACCCGCAACCCATCCAAGCCTGGCTTTAGCCGAGAAGTTTAGATAGAGTATCGTGGTAATAAAACCAGCAAATCCTATACGACCTAGTACACTGCCTAGTCGGATCTGGGAAGGTTCAAAAAAAGTAATAGGAGCATTTTTATACAGCCATCCCAAAGCAATCAGGATTAGCATCCTTCGGAAGGCCTTGCGATAAAGCTCAGTCTTGCCCATTCCCAAGGTGAGTCCCTTGTTCAAAGAAAAAGGTAGTGACACTCCAGCAACGAAGAGAAAAAGTGGGAAGATGAAGTCGTAGAAAGTAAAGCCATTCCAAGCGGGATGTTCCATCTGTCGAGCAATAGCATCTACCCAGGCCAAGCCCGTTTTTCCTTCTAACAACAATAGAAAAGTCCCCGCTCCCGAAATAAATAGCATATCAAAGCCTCGTAGAGCGTCGATAGAAAGCAGGCGTTTAGGCTTTGTATCATCTTCCAAGATTCTCTGACTACGAGTAGTGACAATAGGCGAATAGGTAGTTTCCTCAGTAGATGAAGTCATGATCAGAAAGTATATAGTGAGACAAGCCTCTTTCTAAAGGTAAGAAATCAGAAACACATTTCTAGATGGGCTATTTCATCAGATGGTCAATCATGCTTTCTAGCTTACTCATGCTATGAATCTGAATTTTATATTTCTTCTGATCTAGCCCTTTGGTATTGAACTTGGAGATAAAAATCTCTTCAAACCCTAGTTTCTCCGCTTCGCTGATGCGACTCTCGATTCGGTTTACGGCTCGTATTTCCCCACCTAGGCCAACTTCAGCCGCAAAGCAGATTCGGCTCGAGATAGGTACATCTAGAAAGGAGGAAACCAGCGAGGCGCAAATTGCCAGATCGATAGTGGGGTCTTCTACCTTCAACCCCCCGGCCATATTCAAAAATACGTCTTGAGTACCCAAACGGTAACCGACCCGCTTTTCCAACACGGCTAGCAACATATTAAGCCGTCGGGCATCGTAGCCAGTAGCACTACGTTGGGGAGTACCGTAGGCTGCTGAACTTACCAGCGATTGTATCTCAATCAGTAGCGGGCGATTCCCTTCCATTGTCGCTCCAATAGTAATACCACTCAGCTCACCTTCTCGTTGAGAAATAAGTATCTCCGAAGGGTTACTTACCTGCCTCAATCCGGTATCTAGCATCTCGTAAATACCCAATTCAGAAGTAGAGCCGAAGCGGTTTTTAATCGTTCGGAGAATGCGGTAAGATAAATGGCGGTCGCCCTCGAACTGGAGTACCGTATCCACCATATGCTCCAGTACTTTCGGTCCAGCGATACTACCTTCTTTGGTAATATGACCAATGAGGAAGACTGGAGTATTGCTTTCTTTAGCAAACTTCATCAGTTCTCCGGTGCACTCCCGCACTTGCGAAACGCTACCAGCTACCGACTCAATATGACTGGAGCGTAACGTCTGGATAGAATCGATAATAACCACATCGGGTTGGAGCTGCTCAATCTGTTTGAAGATAGCGGTCAGCGATGTCTCTCCCAAAATGTAACAAGAAGGCTCGGTTTTAGAGGCAGTTAATCGCTCGGCCCGCATCTTAATCTGATGATTACTTTCCTCACCAGAAACATAGAGCACTTTCTGCGATAATGATACTGCAATCTGTAACATTAGGGTAGATTTACCAATACCCGGTTCTCCACCGATTAGCACGAGCGAGCCAGGCATGATGCCCCCACCTAACACCCGGTTGAGTTCGGCATCCTGTGTACTGGTACGACACTCTTGTTGGTATTCAATTTCCTGGAGGGGTACAGGACGGACGGCCACTTTTTCTTTGGGCTGATTACTCCTCCAGGTGGGCGTTTGGGTCTCCTTTTGGATGACCTCTTCTACGTAGCTATTCCAGGCGGCACAAGACGGGCAACGCCCCTGCCACTTGGGTGAAGTAACTCCACATTCCTGACAGACATATATCGTTTTTGCTTTAGATTTAGCCATTATTGGGTGTTAGGATTTAGGTATCGGGGATTAGTTGCTTCACTTTTTCTTTATCGGAATCCAGAATTCTTCCTCTGAGGTTGGATCATCGTTTTTATACTTTTCTCCCATCAGCGCAAAATGAGGCCGGTCATCTAATCGATAATCTGAGTTGGGAATCCAATTGCCGTAGATGTACTGATAAGCCGTTGCCGCTTCACTTGCTTTTCCTTGGTAAAGAAATACTGCGTAAAGTCCCGCAGGAATAATGAGTTTTTGCAGCTCAGCGGGAATGGTATTATAATCACTAACTGAAACCGCCGCCCACTTATCAAATTCGTGAGTCGGGTTAAACTGCTCAAAGAAATCTAGACTATCATGAACCTCCACCGAGTAAAATGCAGTGCCGACCGTATTTGTAATTGCACTTCGGTTTGGCATAAAGCCTTGCCACAATTTTTGTGTCTGGTTGTTAGCCAAAGACATTCTCACTTTTTTACCAACTAGCTTAATTTCTTGTATTGTCTCAATTCGCGCTTTCATTCTCAAATAAAATTACTTGATTTCTTATCACACGACAAACTATCTAATTTAAATATTCTTTTTTCAAGAATGCTTACCCGAGGCACTTAATTTTTAAACCAAGTTGTGTATTTTTAACCTCGATGAAAAGCTACGTTGCCGCCATTGGTACGTCTGTACCTGAATATCGTACCTCACAAACTGAAATCGCCAGTTTTATGGCGGATGTACTCCAGTTGAATCCAGCAGAAAGACAGCGACTGTACGCTTTGTACCGGGCATCAGGTATCCACTATCGGCATTCTGTACTAAGCGACTATGGTAATGCTGGCAATCATTCATTTTATCCTGACACGCTGGACTTAGAACCGTTCCCTACCATTAAGCAACGGATGGATGTATACGAGCAGGAAGCACTATCACTTAGCTATCGTTCGGCTAAAAACTGTTTACAGCAGCTACCTCAGTTTAATCCAAAGAATATCACGCACCTAATTTTTGTAAGCTGTACCGGAATGTACGCCCCCGGCGTGGACATTGAGCTCATTCATCAATTAGGTCTATCTTATCAGGTACAGCGCACGGCCATTAATTTTATGGGTTGCTACGCGGCCTTCAATGCTTTAAAAGTTGCGGACAGCATTGTTCAGGCTGATGCCAATGCTAACGTACTCATGATCTGTACTGAGCTTTGCACGCTTCACTTTCAGAAAGGTAAGGATGAAGATAATTTACTGGCGAATGCGCTGTTTGCTGACGGTTCTTCCTCCGCATTGATCAGCAGTCAGAAATTTGATAACGCTATACAGTTCTCGTTAGAGCAATTCCACTGCGATTTGGTACCAGAGGCTAGCCAAGAGATGGCCTGGCAAATTGGCAATCACGGCTTCGAGATGAAGCTTTCCTCCTACGTACCTGAAGCAATTAAACAAGGTATTCACCAGCTAACTCAGCAGCTAATGCAGCAACTTAGCTGGAGTGTCGACGAGGTAGATCTCGAGGTTCAGGAGAAACCAGATTTATATGCAATTCATCCAGGTGGTAAACGGATTTTGCAGGTAATTGAGCAAGCATTATCTATAGAAAAAGACGATAACCGTTACGCCTATCAAATATTGCAACAGTACGGAAACATGTCATCGGCCACTATTTTATTCGTGCTAAAAGCCCTTCAGCAAGATTTGACAGTCGCTGATAACGATAAATCTGTCCTCGGATTAGCCTTCGGCCCTGGCTTAACTTTGGAAAGTATGCTTTTACGCGTAACTACTTTATAAGCCTTTCCCTCTTTTCAAAAGGGGGATCTAATCGTGTGGATTATACTGGCCTATTGTATTTAGATCGAATTTGTACAGTTGTATTACTACCTTTATCTTCTCACGATAAAAACCCAAAAATATGATGAACACTGAAGGAATGCTGCGCGACGACGCACTGGCTGATAAAGTAATTGTAGTAACCGGTGGTGGCACCGGATTAGGAAAATCCATGACTACTTATTTTCTCAAGTTGGGAGCCAAGGTAGTAATCGCTAGTCGTAAGCAAGATGTACTAGATCAAACAGCGAAAGAACTGGAAGAAACCACTGGAGGTACCGTTTTGCCCATTGCCTGCGATGTCCGTAAGTACGAAGAAATAGAGACAGTTTTGGAGAAAACACTTGATAAGTTCGGTCAGGTTGATGGCCTAATCAACAATGCTGCCGGAAACTTCATTAGCCCCACTGAGCGACTATCGCACCGGGCGTTTGATATTGTAGTGGATATTGTGCTGAGAGGTACCTACAACTACGCACTGGCGTTTGGTAAACACTGGATTGAGCAGCAGCAACCGGCCACCATGCTCAACATTGTCACTACCTACGCCTGGACGGGTTCGGGCTACGTGGTTCCCTCAGCCTGCGGAAAAGCCGGAGTGCTGGCCCTGACTCGCTCACTAGCCGTAGAATGGGGCAAGTATAATATCCGCTCCAATGCTATTGCTCCTGGTCCATTCCCTACCGAAGGTGCCTGGAGCCGTCTGCTACCAGGCGATTTGGTTGAGAAGTTTGATCCAGCCAAGAACAACCCACTCAAACGCGTAGGCGATCATCAGGAGTTAGCCAATCTGGCAGCTTACCTCATGTCTGACTACAGCAGCTTTGTAAATGGAGAAGTCATTACCATTGATGGCGGCGAATGGCTACAGGGCGCGGGTGAATTTAATCATCTGGATACCATTCCTTCCGAAATGTGGGATCAACTGGAGAAGGCACGGAAGAAGGGGTAGAGCTAATGGATAAATTGAGAAGGCTAGTTGAAATAGCAAAGGAGAAACATTTGAAATATAGAGTTAAGCTTACCAATCAAGAATTGACAGAAGGATAGAGTAACTGGATAACAATTCCTGCTGAAGGATATGTGGAACTAGAATCTTATGGACCGATCCGAATAACAGATATCGATTGGATTGATCTCAATCCAATTGAGATTAAAAGAGTTGGTAAATTGATTCCCAATAGCATAATAGATCACTTTGATGAAATAACATTTCTGCTATCGGATTTAAATATAGACTTTTTGGTAATGGAAAGAGCTATAAGAATCGAGAATCTGAATCAGTAAAAAATAGTTACTAGGCCTCTATCAAAAAGATAAAAACTAGGTTGTTGACTTAGTAACTATCGCCGCTTTAGGCATTACTTATTCATCACTAAATCGATACCTCATAATACTCCAAAGCCCATTCGCGCATATAGCGAACTCGCTGGGGAATGATGCGGTAGACGATCAGTTCGGGGTTATCTAGTGAGCCTAGGAACTGTTGCAGTAGCTTGTACGAGTCCCAAATTTCTTGCAGCAACGCTCGGTCGGTGACTACTTTAACCTTTCCAGTAATGCGTACTTGGTTATGATCTTGATCTAGATAACATAGCTCAACCTGCGGGTTCGCCTCAATCTCCTGAGTTTTGTGGTAACTTCTCAAGTTAGCCATATAAACTGTAAACCCGTCGGTTCTAACGGGCGAAACCGGGCGGACGCGGGGTTGAGATTCATCTACTGTGGCTAACATCGGAAACCGGGCGGCCTGCATAGTCTGCTGAGCCAGTTGCGGTAGCTCATCAGTACTAATTGGTTTTGGCTTAGGCTTGGGCATAGGAGGAAGGGATTGCTGATTCGTGAAAGTACAAGATTTTGCCGATACTTGCGACATGCGATTGATCTGGCTTTTTCTGGGATTAGCCGCCTTAGTATTAATCCCCTTTTTTATCTGGGAAGAGTCGCTGACGGCTTTTTTCTCGACCGAAGAAACGGTGAATTGGCTACGCTCTTTCGGATTCTGGGGCTGGCTAGTAGGTATCGTCCTATTGATCTCCGATTTACTGCTTCCCATGCCAGCGACTTTGGTTATGGCGGCGCTGGGCCTTTTATACGGTTGGTTAGTTGGTGGTTTGATTAGCGCATTTGGCTCAATACTGGCTGGGGCGCTAGGTTATGAGCTTTGCCGAGCAATGGGCTTAAAGGCAGCTCGTTGGCTACTAGGGAAAAAAGACTTTGAAAAAGCCAATCGAATTAATCAACGCATCGGAGGTTGGGTCGTGGCTCTTTCCCGCTGGCTACCTGTTTTTCCAGAGGTGATTTCTTGTATGGCGGGCTTAACTCAAATGTCGCGCAGATTATTTTATGCTGCTTTATTCTGCGGTTCGCTTCCTCTGGGGTTTACTTACGCCACCATCGGCTACACTGGAAACGAAAATCCAACCGTTGCCTTACTGTTCAGCGCTTTCCTTCCTCCTCTGCTGTGGCTACTGATTCGTCCGATATTTCGTAGAAAAGTTGCTACGTCTTGATAATTACTGCCCCAAACTAAATACCTTCACCTGAGACTCTTTAATTGGGTGAGATAGTGTAACCTCGAAGCGACCATTTTCCCATTCTTCAATGGTAATAAATTCGTCGCTATCATCGGTCTCAAACTCCCAGTAGTAGAAGAAAGATTCGTTATCAGGTGAGATACGACCATCGGAGAAATAGGAAGCTTCGCTGGAAACTTCGTAGTAATAGGTTTTTCCCTCAAACTCAAATTCGCCGTCACCATTTTCATCCATCGTATCCAAATCGCTCCGGTTCACAGGTATGTCACGCAGCTTTAGTTTGCGGGTCGCCAACGTTACATCTAGTCCGTCATCGTATTCTAGCGTAATCCAGACTTTTCCTTTGGCAGCTTCTCCTTCCAGCTCGTACCACTCGTCGTTCTGACCCGACCGATACACACTACGCGAGAGAATACTTACATCAAACTCCTCCATCATCGGTCCAACGTTCATTAGATGAATAAGCCCACCCGGACGTACATTTTCCAAGTGTAATTCCTGAGAAGAATTATCTTGCCCGTTCTCTAACTTTTTATCTTTCTTATTTCGTTGCCAAAAGTACACAGCTATTCCAATTAGAACCAGAGAAAAAATAATGACGGCGTTCATGTCCATAGAACCCACCTGACGAGGATTACTCGCCTAGCTGTTTGGGTTCAGAAATACCCATGCGGGCTTTCAGTTCTTTCAATTTATCGGAGCCACCTCCGCTGCCAATAGCCTTGTCGATTTCATCATCCAGCGATTTAGGAGCGGCTGCAATCTCACCGTAAGATTCTGCCAGCGACTCTTCTTCTTCCACTTTGGCTTTCATTCGCTCTAGCATAGCTACGGTGCTGGAAGAATCAATACCCGCCAGTTGCTTGTTCAGCTTTTTGGTAGCAGTGCTTACTTTGGCTCGCGCTTTCAGCGTTTTAATCTCATTCTCCCAGGTAGAAATCTGACTCTTCAGGTCGTTTACTTTGGCCTCCAGATTAGCCGTCATGTTATCGTATTTCTGTACCTCAGTCTGGGTTTGTGTTAATTGACGGTCAGACTGTTCTTTTCGGCTCAAGGCTTCGGTAGCTAGGCGGTCGGCCTCGTTAGGATCGAGCTGCCCTTGTTCCGCTCGCTGAAGTAGTAGCATGGCTTTCTTTTCGTAATCACTCGACTGCTGCTGATAATTTTTCATATCGCGCCGAGTACGAATTGACAATGCTTTAACCTCGGCTAGGCTTTCCAGTGCTTTATTCAGGTCTCCTTTTAAATCGCGAATCGCCTGTTCGCTCATTTTCACCGGGTCTTCTATTTTGTCAATAGCCGAGTGAGCCTGGGCTTCGCCTACTTTAAATAATCTTCTGAAGATGCTCATAATATGTTGTGTTAAGTATTTTTATTACGGATAAAAGTGTTAGAGTGTTAATGTATTAGTGTGTTATGGTCCTGTCCTGTATGCTAAGAACTTTAACATCTCGTACGATAGCACCATAACACATACATTAAGAGGCAAACTTGATAAACTCATCAGCGTACTCGGCCATCATCAGACTGATTGCGTTAATAGAGCTTTCTAACTCATTTCTATCCAGATTTTCCAGTTCTAGTGTGTCCCGAAAGAGCACTCGATCTTCATCGTCCAGTACCAGTGCTCCGTGTACCAATAAGCGATTAATTTGCATGAGTCGTTTTAGTGTAGCAGCTTCGCCCTCGCTTTTCAGATGAAAAACGTACTGCTCCAACAGTAAAATATCTTCTTCACAATCGAGAATCAGGTGACTGATACCCTTATCTTCATCAGTAACTACTAATAGTCCTTCAGCTGGATCTTCCGATGTGAGCTCAAATCCTAAGTCAAATAAGAGATTCTTTACTTTATCAAAGTGTGCAACCATAGTGGTGGAAAGTTTAAATAATGTAGTGAATATTTTTGTATCGTTGTTTCTATGTAAAGTTATAACTTCGCGACGGTTCTGCAAACCGCCAATACGCTTAGTCTTATGAAACTTTTTGTCAATGATACTCCAGTAATCTTTGCCACCAGCCAAAATTTGCCGGATATTCCTTACGATCATACTATCAATGCGCTGGCTACCACTATAGTTGGGGCAAGGTTGAAGGACGACGTACTAGTAGAGTATGCTAACCCTAAATACATTAAAGGAGCCTTAGATTATTTTAGTAAAAGTAAGGTCAAAAACCTGGACAGTATCACCTTTGCAGTAGCGGATCTGGACGAGACGGTACAGTTGGTCAAAGATCAGTTCAAAATTGTGCAGGCCGGAGGCGGGATTGTCCGCAAAGGCAATCAAATTCTAATGATTTATCGGTTGGGTAAGTGGGATCTACCTAAAGGTAAATTAGAGAAAGGCGAGTCGCCAGCGGAGGGTGCTTTGCGGGAGGTAGAGGAAGAATGTAATGTACAAATCAAGTTACAGGATGAGATTTGCCAGACCTGGCATACTTACACCCGCAATAAGAAAAAATACCTAAAGCAGACGTACTGGTTTGCGATGGATTGCACAGATGATAGTCAGCTTACACCTCAAACGGAAGAAGGTATTGAAGAAGCTCGTTGGATGGATGCTGCCCAGGTACAACATGCACTATACGATTCTTATTTTTCTATTCGCTACGTAGTCCGTCAGTACTATAAGCAGTTTGAGGAATTATAACTTATAGGGCAAAAATGCCTCTACATCACCTCCGTAGCGGTGTACCTCCCGAATAATTGATGAATTAATATGGGCGTAGGACGGCGAAGTAATTAGAAATACTGTCTCTAATTCGGTATTCAGATAGCGGTTAACCTGGGAGATGCTGTTTTCATACTCAAAATCGGTGGTATTGCGTAAGCCCCGCAGCAAGTAATTTGCTTTATATCGCTTAGCTAATTCGGCAGTAAGCTCATCGTAGGTAATCACCTCAATCCGATTTTCCCCGTCAAAAGTTTGGCGAATATAGTCCAGCATAGTCTCAATAGGGAAGTACCGTTTCTTTTTACTATTGTGCCCTACTCCTACCACTACCTTATCAAATAATGACAGCCCTCGCCGCACAATATCTTCATGTCCTAAAGTAAAAGGGTCAAATGAACCAGGGAAAAGCGCAACACGTTCCATATCACTTACTCGGTAAGATGTAGGCTGTATAAATCGAGGTACTGATGATCAGGAGCTTCATCAAACACGTGAGAAAAAGTCAGAAAGTCGGGCTTCTTTCCCAATGAAAGCTGACGGATGTAGCGGTACAACGCCAAGTACTCATCTGATTTAGTCGGAATATTTCCCCAAACGACTACCTTGGTTTCGTTCTGGTTCAGGTTTAGCTTCTGAAAAGCACTAAGTGTATACTTCACCAAATCTTGTGGTTTACGATACGCAGAGCCATTAAAAAGAATGATTTTGCCATCATCGATCACCACCATCGTCAAGTACTCCCGGTCGATGTGCAGATACATAACCGGATAATACTCCGCTGAAGATACTTGCCGAATACCCTCAATAAACGAACTTCCCTGATACATCAGTGGAATACTATGTGATGGATATGTGCTCTTGATTCGATCTACTAGCTCTTTATGCGCTCCAAAAACCATGGTTGCTCCTGCCTCTTCATGTTTTTGAGAATACACCGAATAGTGCTCATCCGGGAAGTCCACTGCCAGCGTGAGATAGTGCGCTATGTTTTCTGAAGAAAGATACGCCTGGGGCACCAGCGTAAAGTAGGGGCTTTTGACCGCCAGCTTCACGCTTTTCCAGTACCCGGCCATCAGAAGCTGGTGTTCTTCAATAATGGAACGGTACGTTCCAACCAATTCTTCTGGTGACTGAGGCAAGGCGTAGTCCTCCAGTAGGAGGCAACGCTGCTGTTCAGCATCTACCACACCAAACTGGAAATTACGCTGCCCAGCTAGTAGAAGCAGACCGTAACGGTCAAGGTGATCTACACTAAATTTGGGGTCTTTTAGTTTTCGTACTAATGTGTACTTTCCAGTAGAGTGCGCCAAATCCAATAATTGTTGGTCAGGAATTACTCCCAGTTACCGCCAGTAGTTACCTCAGTACGTGAACCGACCCGCAGTGGTCCCTTGATGCTTTCTTCCCCCCGACGAGCAGGATTAACCGGAGCTACATCTACCACCTCAAAAACATCCACCTCTACATTATTCCGAGAAATTTTGTCGGCAAAAATGTCGAACTGCTTGCCGCTGTGCGGTATAGTAGCGATGCTTTCGATTTTAAAGTTATCGTAAATAGCGGTATGGTACAAAGTATCACGCACGGGAATACTACCCAATGTATCGATCTCAATAGTAGTCTCTTCCGCACCATAGTCAAGGAGCTTGGTGATCTCGCGGCGTTGTACGATGTATAATTTACCAGTATCTAAGAAATCAATGAGTTTATTCCAATCGCTAGTATATTGTCCGTTAGCCTCTTTATACAATAATTCGGCATCGCGAATGAATTTTAGTTTGTCAATAACTTGAGACTCAATTTGAGCAATACGTTCTTCTTCTTCAATACTAAACTTAATGCGGTCAAACAGATAATAAGCGATTCCTATGGCAATTGCTAAAAAGACATAGGTTAAAATTTTAGTTAGGCTCATAGGTTAGCAATTTGGTGTAATGATAAAAATTTTAATACATTTTTAGGTGTAACTAGCTCGCTAATTTCGTGTTTTATTATCAAATTTGAAATACCCACGCAAAGATAGTAACTCTTTGGCGGGCTGATACCGGCGAATTAACTGATGAAATTGATATTTTTTATCGGCTAGTTCATTGGTAATCTGTAGCGGCGAGATAAAATTAGCTTGCTGAATAAGCTGTTCGTCATCGGATAGTTCTGGATCGATCCCTGCTTTTGGTTCACCAGTTGATACCTCAATAGCAAAGAATAGCTCAATAGCATGAAGCGGCGGAGCTACGTACTCGTAAACGAATAGGAACTGTGATTTCTGAACTTCTAACCCAGTTTCTTCCTTCACTTCACGGTAGACAGCTTGCTCAGCAGTTTCGCCAAACTGTATACCTCCCCCTGGTGGTGCCACAAAATACTGATGATCTACCAATCCTCGGTGCCAAACCAGCAACAGATGATCTTCTCTAAAGCAAAGAGCACAAACCCGAGGCCGAATTCGCTCTCCAAACTGAGCATAGACTTTATTATTCCATTCCATAGATACCCATAAACATACTATATCAAATGATCAATGAGCTTCCTACAGTCGTACTAATCCTTAAAAATATTGATCTAGTGTATTAGTGGCTATCACAAATGATTTTGTAAGACAAATTTTGCTGGTCAGATCTCTTACTTTCTCCCTTTTGGCGAAGCCGACGGCGCGGGGGAGTGCTATCATACCGAGCAAAAACCTGAAGAGCCTGTAACTATTTATTCGTAATAATGTCTATTATCTGCTCTGCTACTCCAATAACGTGTAAAAGATTTTAGCGAAAACACTATCTGGTTCAGCAACAATCTCATCTAACCGATTACCTAACTGAAGAGTCTGAATTCTGAACTCCGTTGTTGTAGTTGGTATTTCATTGATCAAATTTTGGGTATACTCAGTAATCAAAATCTGATAGGTCGACTCAGTAGGTAGAATTGGAAATATTCCATTTTGAGCCGGAATACCATCAACTCGTAGTCCTCTCGGCACTGGAACTCGATTGAACCCGCTTTGAATAGTATCAAAGACTAGCGAAAAATCATCCTCAAAATTGAAAGCAGCTACCGGACTGGGTATTGGTTGTCCCTCACCTTGAGGCGTCGTTCCTAGGTAGAGTTCTACTCGATTGATCCTCAGCCTAGCCTCCGTATTTTCTTCTACTGTATCAATGAAATCTAAAATGGGCTTAAGACTGAGCGTAGGTACTAATCCCGTTCCCGCTTGTAAATAAAATCCACTATCGGCAGCAACTAGCTGCTGATCTGTTACAGTTACGCCTGCTAGAGGGGTACCTGAGCGATCTACTGAAATATTGTTAAATGTAGCCCCTACATCAAAAGTATAAGCCGATGATTCAGTTTCTGTACTGGTACTAAAGTAGAGTGATAGTTGCAATTGGGCAGGATCAAAACCAGTGATAGCTTCATTTCCAGCAAATGGTGCTATTACAATTCCTGGAAAAAACTCCCGGAACGCACTATCGCTTTTTAGGGCGTCAGCATCAGCTTTTGCCAAGTCAAGCAACTCTTGACCCAAAGCATTATCCAATCTCACTCTAAGTGTATCGGCAATACTGTCAGCTTTAGGGTTAGGAGTAAAATTAAGTTCACCTAGTAGAGCTGTACTAAACGGAATCTCTTCAGTACGAAAGTATCCTCTTCTTGCTATTGTATCAAGCATAGGATAAATACCAATGCTTTGGTTTACTGCCTGAGAGGCATTACCGTAGAAGTAATCGTTTACCAGTGTCAAGACTAGCGAGTCGTATTCGTCTTCTGCAGTTACTTCCAGACGGGTATCTAAGCTAATCTCCGCAAAAGTTGTGGCTTGCACCTGACCAAAAAACTCACTCCGATATTCCCCTGCTAAAAAACGATGGGCATCATCATTAGATCTCCGACTCGAGATAACTGAATCTAACTGTACTAGGGAGTAATTTAGGGGTATTTCCTCGAAAAAAAGACTTAAGGTTTGGTCGCCGGGTTCTTGTGGTAAACTTAAAATTTCTTCATTCTCACACGAAAAAAGGAAGGGGGTAAGCCATAGCAACCACCCCATTTTTTTTCTAGCCAACAAGTTCATTATAAAGGTTATAGTAGGAGTCCAATAAATCATCGCCCTGCTCAATAGTGTCAATTTTCTTTTCTTTATCAAACTCATTAAAAAGTTGAAGCAACTCTTGGCTATATTCTTCCTCGGCTTTAATTACTGCATCTGAATACTGCATTCCGATCTTAATAAAACCTTCGTAATCTGCCGACTGAAGACTAGCCAACATACTATCCTCAATGTCCATCATCTTCACCTTTTCAATAAGGTCAGTGTTGAATTTGTGTTCAAACTTGTTGTTGTAAACGGTGAAGACGGTCTTGGTAGTATGAAAGAGCGGGTCGTTTTTGTAGGTAGTTTTCAGATACATTGGAATAAGACTAGTCATCCAATCGTTGCAGTGCACAATATCGGGTGCCCAACCTAGCTTTTTCACCGTCTCGATCACTCCTTTGCAGAAGAAAATAGCTCGCTCATCGTTATCAGCGTGAAAACGGTTCTCTTTATCAAAAAATACTGACTTACGGTGGAAGTAGTCTTCGTTATCGATGAAATAAACTTGTAACTTGGCATTAGGAATTGAGGCTACCTTAATGGTTAGCGGCTTTTCCTCATCGCCCACAGCAATATTGATTCCTGATAAACGTACTACTTCATGCAACCGATTCTTTCGCTCATTAATTAGCCCAAAGCGGGGCACCAAAATCCGAATTTCCATCCCTCTTTCCTGCATACCTTGCGGTAGTTTTCGCACAAAATCGGCTACTTCAGAGGTTTGTAAAAAAGGATTAATCTCACTAGCTACATAAAGAATACGGAGTTTCGACATATTTTCGTGGATTTTAAATGTAAGTGGAATGCAAATACAAAAATACGAAAATATTAGCATATTTCCACTTTTACCCCTATTTGAGCATTATTTTGCTTGTATAGGTACATTCTAACCAGTTAAAATGAAATTATTCCACGATGTAAGTTCTGTCCGAAATTTTACCCAAAAACGGAAAAATGAGCAAAAAATCGGGCTAGTACCCACTATGGGAGCTTTGCATCCTGGACATTTGGCACTACTAGAAGCTTCTCAGAAAGATAACGATCAGACTATATGCAGCATCTACGTTAATCCTACCCAGTTTAATAATCCGGATGATCTGAAGAAATACCCTCGCACGCTGGAAGGTGATCTGGAATTATTAGAAAAGATCGGCTGCGACGCAGTGTTTTGTCCCACTGATCAAATTATGTACCCTCCCGATCAACCTCAACTACTGCATCTCGACTTTGGTTACCTCAATGAGATACTAGAAGGCCAACATCGCCCCGGGCATTTTGATGGAGTAGGTTTGGTCGTTACTAAGTTACTCAATATTGTACAGCCTCACCGAGCGTACTTCGGGCAGAAGGACTTACAGCAACTAACTATTATTCGTCAACTAGTGCGGGAGTTTTTCATTCCAGTTGAGATTACCTCAGTTCCTATTGTCCGTGAAGCTTCAGGTTTAGCACTTTCTTCCCGTAATCAGCGACTTAGCCCAGAAGAAAAGGAAACTGCCATTCAATTGTACCAAACATTACTTTTCGCCCAAAAACAATACAAAGCAGGTACCGACCTAAGTACTATTACGCAGCAGGCGAGAAATCGACTTAACCAAGATTCGGGCATTCAGCTAGAATATTTTGAAGCAGTGCGTGTCCATGACTTTCAACTGTTAGAGGAGCGAACCGAAAACCAACCTATTGCTTTTTGCGTGGCGGCTTATGTGGGGGATGTGCGGTTAATTGATAATGTGCTAATCAACTAGTTTGAATTAGAGGAAAGTGACACCACTTATAGGTTCGCCAGGATCCCATATTACATGCGCTATGGAACGAATTTTATCACTTTCATTAAATAAGATATACTCTACCTTCTCAGTTTCGAGGTACGAATAAATGATAACATAGGTATCATTTATTCGTACCTCGAAACTGTATTACCGTAACTAAGAGATTTTGGATTTTCTACATTGGCGTACGGCATAATGTGTATACTATCGTAATCAATCGTTTCCATCCTATCTTTCAACTTCTGAAAATAGAGTTCATGAGTTAGAATTCGTTTTTCTGGAATTGATACTTTCTTGAGATATTCTTCTGAGAGAGTATCTACATGTTGTGATAGGTAGAGGTTCAGCCAATCGTCATATCCCTTGTCATGGGGATATGGACCGGATTCTTTATCAAAGGCATCGTTAAAAATATTACGAGCACTAGAATGATCTTCCTTGAGTGTTTCCAATACGTACCTAATTACAGCCATGCGCTTCTGATGAAGAGGATCTTGGAATGTATCAATTGATTCAGAACTGATTAACCTGAAACAAAAAGGCAAGATTATCAACGATATGTTGTTTGCTATCCCAGGTTTTATCATGACTATTAAGGTAAAATAAAACTATTAGTTTTGTAGCCTGAATGGGGCTTAATTTTTATATAATTCTGCTATCAAATACTCGTTACAGTAGGAGGGTATACTGATGAGGAACACTGATGAGGCTCTCTTCGTTAGAATCTCATACAATCAGTAGGAGACTGTAATAATGAATATTGAAGTTTTGAAATCGAAAATACACCGGGTTAAAATAACCCAGGCTGAACTACACTACGTGGGCAGCATCACCATTGACGAAGATTTGATGGATGCTGCTAATTTTATAGAAGGCGAGAAAGTGCAGATTGTCAATGTAAATAATGGCGAACGCCTAGAAACCTATGTTATCCGAGGCGAGCGAGGCAGTGGTATGGTATGTATGAACGGCCCTGCCGCTCGTAAAGTACAAGTGGGCGATGTTGTTATTATTATTTCTTACGCCTCAATGCCAATAGAAGACGCTAAACAATTTCAACCCACCATTATTTTTCCCGATCAAAATAATCGTCTGATTCATTAAGTGAATGAAGGATTCCCTGAGTGTTAAAAGTATTGCCAAGTACATAATATCATTGGCAATTGCCGGAGTGCTATTGTATCTGGTCTTTCGTAATGTAGACGTAGCATCTATTCTGGACAAATTAAAGGAGGTTCAGTACCAGTGGGTAATTCTGGCGGTGGTGATCTTCGTTATTAGCCATATCATCCGGGCGTACCGCTGGAATTTGATGCTCGCCCCACTTGGGTACCAGCATCTGACTATTTTCCGAACCTTGTTAGCTGTACTAACCGCTTATTTTGCCAATCTGCTTCTTCCTCGTATGGGCGAAGTAACCCGCTGCGGAGTACTCCGTCAACTTGATAAAGTGCCTATCACTACTTCTCTAGGCACAGTAGTCGCCGAACGGCTGGTAGACTTACTATCGTTGTTTATGCTGATGGCATTGCTATTCGTAACTGAGTTTGGGAGGCTAAATGATTTCATCACCGGATTCTGGCAGGAAAAATTCAGTAGCCTAGGAGAAAGCGTGTTTGCTATCTACATATTCGCTGGAGTGGCGACAGTTGGTTTGCTACTTGCCTACTTTCTAGTACGAGTGTACTGGGAAAGATTACAGCAAAACCCTTTGTTTAAGAAAATACAGAATTTACTAAAGGAAGTTCTCAAAGGAGTTACTAGCATCGCTAAGATCAAGAAACAAGGGCAATTCTGGTTAGCAACAGTAAGCATGTGGTTTATGTATTTTCTGATGTCGTACGTAGTGTTCCTGGCTATTCCCGAAACCAGTAATTTGGGAGCCAGTGCCGGACTAGCCGTACTGGTAATGGGTAGTTTGGGGATGGCAGCCCCGGTACAAGGTGGTTTTGGAACCTTTCACGCATTGGTAAGTGGAGTATTATTACTGTATGGTGTTGGGCAAGCCGATGGAGTACTATTCGCTACACTCATTCACGGAATGCAAACGGTCTCATTTATTCTGATGGGTGGGTTTGCGTTTTTCATGGTTTCAGTACTCTCTTCTAGTAAGATAAAGACTGCCACTACTTCTTAAAAGTAGAATTTTTTGGAGTTAATTGGTGTTCCTGATAACAACCTTCATCATCTGATTTTCGTTAAAATTTAACGATCAAGAATGATAATTATACTTAAATAATACATTAAATAAATTATGTCTCTATATATTATATTGTTTATAGGAGTCGGTATTCTGAGCTTCGTGGTAAGCCAGAGGCTGAAAAATAAATTCAAGAAATATTCCCAGATTCGCTGGAGTGCCGATATGACCGGGCGAGAAGTCGCCGAGCAAATGCTACGTGATAACCGCATCTACGACGTAGAAGTAATTTCGGTACCTGGAAAATTGACTGACCACTATAACCCAGCAAACCGCACGGTAAACCTGAGTGAGCCAGTGTACCATGGGCGTTCTGCTGCCGCTGCAGCTGTAGCTGCCCACGAATGCGGTCACGCTGTACAGCACGCTACGGCATATAGTTTTCTGGAGTTTCGTTCGGCGATGGTTCCCATCCAGAATGTGAGTGCCCGTATTTTGAATATGGTAGTACTATTTATGTTCTTCGGAGGAATGTTCATCTTCGGAATGGGTGGTGCTTTCATCAATACTGCTTTGTTAGTTATTATCGGTTGTTACGCGGTAATTACTCTATTCTCACTGGTTACCCTTCCAGTTGAATTTGATGCTAGTAAGCGGGCACTAGCCTGGATTAAAGACAGAAACATCGCTTCACCTGATGAATATGGTCAGGCAAAAGATGCTCTGAAGTGGGCAGCCATGACTTATGCCGTTGCAGCTTTAGGTTCAATTGTAGGTCTACTCTACTGGGTTTCCATCTATCTAGGTGGTCGAGACTAGTAGAGACCCGTTACGACTGTTCAATACTGGCGAAAATAATTATAACACCTCGGCTTTGGTTGGGGTGTTTTTTTTGTCTCAGTATGTCTGTATATTGCAAAAATACTCGTCATGCATAACAAATTGGTTGATAGTTGACAAGGGGTAAGTAAAAATGTAAAAAGAGAAAACGAGTATGGTCGTATTACCACATGTCTGAGTCACATTAGCCTTAGCCAATCTACATCAAGCAATTGAATAATCGAGAAAGATATGAACTTTACATTAACCGAAGAGCACTTAGCAGTGCAGGAAGCTGCCCGGGAATTTGCCCAGAAAGAATTATTACCGGGCGTCATTGAACGAGACGAAGAACAGCGTTTCCCGAAGGAGCAGATCCGGAAAATGGGTGAGCTAGGTTTTATGGGGATGATGGTTGACCCTAAGTATAATGGCGGTGGTATGGACACCAAGTCCTACGTTCTAGCCATGGAGGAGATCTCTAAGATTGATGCCTCAGCTTCCGTCTGCATGTCGGTCAACAACTCACTGGTTTGTTGGGGTATTGAGCAGTACGGCACTGAAGAACAAAAAGAAAAATACCTCACCCGCCTTGCAACCGGAGAAATTATTGGGGCATTCTGCTTATCCGAACCCGAAGCTGGCTCTGATGCTACTTCTCAGAAAACAACGGCGATTGACAAAGGTGATCACTATTTGCTTAATGGTACTAAAAACTGGATTACTAACGGCAATAGCTCATCTGTATATATTGTAATTGCTCAAACCGATCCAGAAAAAGGCTATAAAGGTATTAATGCTTTAATTGTAGAACGCGAATCTGAAGGTTTTGTCGTTGGTAAGAAAGAAAACAAGATGGGTATCAGATCTTCCGAAACCCATTCACTTATGTTTACCGACGTGAAAATACCCAAGGAAAACCGCATTGGCGAAGATGGATTCGGATTTAAGTTCGCTATGTCGGTGCTGAACGGTGGGCGAATCGGAATTGCATCCCAAGCATTAGGAATTGCCTCGGGAGCCTTAGAGTTCTCGCTTCAGTACGCTCAAGAGCGGAAAGCATTCGGAAAAGAACTAGTACAACATCAGGGAATTCAGTTCAAGCTGGCTGATATGGCTACGCAGATTGAAGCAGCTCGGTTACTGTGTTTACAGTCGGCTGATCTCAAAGACCGAGGGTTACCTTACGCTAAGCAAAGCGCTATGGCTAAACTGTTTGCCTCTCAGGTAGCTATGGACGTCACTACTGAGGCTGTGCAGGTACACGGTGGCTACGGTTATGTAAAGGAATATCATGTAGAACGCTTGATGCGCGATGCCAAAATTACCCAGATCTATGAGGGAACATCCGAGATTCAGAAAATTGTAATATCCCGAGAATTGATAAAATAAGTAAGTTTGGTGTAAGATTTCTGATGAAAAGTGAAAAAATTTGCATTTTTATACAGAAGAATACAACAAATATTTGTAAAGTTACATAAGTTTCGTAATTTTGATCATCATGCATCTACCAGAGAAACGTATATATTCTACACAAATTTAGCGATTTACACGAATGGAAGATTATAATAAGATAATTGAGTCCCTCAGCGTCCGATTTATCAAGTCCAAAAACATCAGAATCTTACAACCTGTCAAGATTCAGAATTATTACGATGTCGAGAATTCAATTCTCATTCTGAACCGTGGTGAAATCCATTACGGCGAAGACGAAGATGTAGTATCTGGAGCTAGCATCCTTTTCATTCCTGGTGGAAAGATGATGTCTATCACTTACGGTTCCGGCGATCCAGTAAGTTTATCGAATGATGATTTTATCAATAATAAGGAGCTATATTTCCAGTCACTCGAGACTACTGACATTACCAAGCTTGAGGCCGAGAACTTCAGTTTTATCAATTTCGAGGCTAAAGTTTTTGACTCAGTAAACTTCTTTGCTTCACTAGATATTCCACCATTTGAGATCAAAGACAATCCTAAGATTGTAGAGATTATCAAGGATATCACGGCTGAGAACAATTCAGACACACCCGGAAAAGACCGGATCATTAAGATAAGTACTGAGCGATTAGTAATTGAAATTGTCCGTCACATTCTGGAAACCCGAATGTTTGTAGAGCAGTTAGCTACCAACAGCACTTACTTTAAAGATCCTCGTCTCATCGATATTTTCGCCTACATTAAGAATAATATTGGTGGCGACCTTTCTAATAAAGTTTTGGCAAACGTAGCCAATGTTTCGGAAGATTACGTAGGGCAGTATTTCAAGATGCTGACGGGTATTAACCCTCAAGATTATATCGAATATCAACGGATGGAACACGCCGTAAACCTGCTACGCACCACTAAAAAGAGTATCCGGGAAATTGGTAAAGAAGTAGGGTACAAAGATACTGCTTACTTCTGCCGTCGGTTCAAGATGATGTTTGGTATTCCAGCCGGTAAAATGCGCCGCCGAGAGTCACTGATGAACGTCTAGGAAATCACTACATGGTTTAACGTTGAACCCCGGTCTAACCGGGGTTTTTTTATGACTTTTTCTGAATAGACCGCTGAAGGTAGCTAGTGAAGTCGGGATCTTGCCGCTGGTAATCATCCGCTTCCTGAGCTGAAGAAAACAAAAAGTTAGCTGAAGCCCGATTGCAAGCAAACGGAATATCCCAGGTAACGGCAATCCGTAGTAAAGCTTTCACATCTGGATCGTGAGGCAGAGGTTCCAGTGGGTCCCAGAAAAACACCAGAAAATCAATTTCACCTTCGGCAATCTTTGCCCCGATCTGCTGGTCACCTCCTAGCGGACCGCTTAACAGCTTCTGTATTTGAAGGTTCCCCACATCTTTCGTCCCATTTTCCAGAAAGTTTCCAGTAGTACCTGTGGCGTATAGCTGGTAGTTTACCATCAAATCGATATGCTGCCGCACCCAGTCGAGCAGGTCGGGTTTCTTATTGTCATGAGCTACTAGAGCTACTGTTTTCTTTTCTTTCATGAGGTTTAAGCTACTATTGCTTAAAGATATGCTGTTTTGATAGTTTGAAAAAAATCCATCTAGCAGCATTTATTTACTCTTTGTTATAAAAAGTCTTACCCGGTACACCAAACGACTCCGTTGAATTGTCAACAACTAATACCCAATCTTGCCCTTTTCCAGAAGTAGGCGGTTCAATTTCAGCTCTTTCCGACCTATCCAATGACGATCCTTCGTAAGCATTTCCAGTCCTTGGGTCGAACCACCAACTGTTGAATTTTGCCCCTTCAAGTTCCGAAAGATCAAGACTCGTAGTTTTACCAGTTGGAAAATAAATCATAGCGTAGCTCCCCTCGCTATCTCGTGTAGCAATAACATAATGGTTATCTTCAGATTGTGAATCTATTACCATAGATTGAGCGGGAATCCTAGTTAAAATAGGACGCGAGAGCATCAAATTCTTTAAATGTTTTACTTGATTAGCCATCGGTAAATCAAGTGCTTTTGGCCAAGGTCGTAAGGGTTGATTTATTGGCGTTTTATCTAGTTTGTACATCTGCCAAACGTCGTGGCATCCATAGGTCTGACCGAAAGCACCCGCAAATACGTTCCAATACATAATGCGCCTAATATCTTCGGGTAAGCTGTGACCTAATTCTTTTGCATTAAAACAATTGGGATGATCTTCATAAAGGGGCTCTCCATCTAATACAGGTTTTATTGGGCGAAGATTGTAGTCATGCGTAATATGGTTATATGTGCCTTTATTGGCACAATGCCCCGTTTGATGCATATTGAAATCTAACCACGGTTGATCGTGAAACCAAACCGAAGACCCACCCCCTTCGCGAGGTTGTGGGTGAAAGCTCATCAATGTATTTTCGTATCCACCTCCCCCTTCAGCAACTCCTTCTGCCATTTCATTCCATACTTCTACATCGTCACTATTTGCTCGTGGATTTCGATCACCACCAATAATCCATACTATATTTTCATAATTACGATACCGATTCCCAACCCATTTGCCAAACGCTCTTGCATTTTTAACATTAAACACCTCTGGTCCTACACCCCAGCTCTCTTTAAATAGCTTATCTCCCCAAGTTGGCAACAACGCCATATAAATCCCTAATTCATCTGCCTTTCTAACAACATAGTCAACATGCTCAAAATATTTTTCATTTGGTTGATTAGGATCATTGCCAATTAGAGGTGTTTCACCATAGGTGTTAGGTGTATTCAGACCATCTATTTCGGCAAGAATTACTGCCTGAATTACATTGAATCCTTGCTCGGCTCGTTTGGTTAAATACAAATCGGCTTCTTCCCTACTGCATCGATGAAAAAGCTCCCAGGCCGTATCTCCCGTCCAGAAAAAAGGAGTACCATCTTCAGTTACAAGGTACCGACTATTGGGACTAACCATCAACCGCTGAGCGTTTGAATCTGTAACCATGATAATCAGGGTAAATGATAGGAATAGGTATTTCAACACGTGATTTAAGGTTTTAGGCGCACTTCTCATAAATAAATACAGCTAGGTCCGCGATGAAAATTTGATATGATTAAGACTAAATATTTGTAAGTATAGCATACGTCGCTTATTAAGCCAACATAGTAAACTATTTGATTAATATTTACCTTGAATTTTCACTATGAGTATGAATTCCTGAAAACTATTGGGTAGAGGGCTAGTATTCAAAACTTTAAACTATTCTGGCATAATTTTATCCCCCTGCCGAACTATTACATCAGAGCTATCGGCAATAAATACTGAATTGGGTGTGCGCTCAAGATACGGAACAAAGGCTGAACCGTAAAGTGCTTTAGTATTATAACTTGCTTCAAATTCCAAAAATCAATGTTTCACCACTACCTGATCTAGCTCTGCAAATTCAGCAAGAGCCGTTTCATAATCGCGCAGCCGAGCTGATAACCGATAATAGCACACTTCTGTGAATGACTGCTCAAGAATAGCTAGAGAATACTGGTCGATAATCTTCATGATACTGCTGGTAACTGAATAAGTAAACTCTACGGAGAAAGTACGCTCTACGTATTTTTCTACGATAGAATTGTTAGCCAAGGCATCGGCCGCTGCTGTTTTGTAAGCATGAATCAGCCCAGCTACTCCTAGTTTAGTACCACCAAAGTAGCGAACCACTACAACTAACACATCCTGTAACTGGTGAGAACGAATCTGCCCTAAAATCGGATCTCCCGCTGAATGAGGCGGCTCACCATCGTCGCTGACGCGGTAAGTTTCTTCTTGCCCTTCTTTAGGTTTCAGTATAAAGGCATAGCAGTGATGCCGAGCTGCATGGTGAAGTTTCTTCAAGTCAGTCAAGTGTTGCTGCACTTCACTTTCTAAACTAACGGGGTAGGCATATGCTAGAAATTTACTTCCCTTTTCTCGATAAGAACCTTCAGATTTGTCTAATAGCGACAGATAATAATCATACATTCTCTAACCAAGATATCAAATGAGACTTATAATAGCGATTTTACTGCGACACAACCATGATACCGTAATCTAGAAATAGCAAAATTTTTCGGTGTACATCAATCCTTCTTACTGAATTTGCTATGCGTATTGAACGAGTAAAATCTAAAGAAAAATTACTATGTAGGAAACACGCTCAAAAGTCTTTGTCCTAGCGACGTATTCTTTCTACTATTAACGAACGAATTCACCGCAGATTTTTATGAAGTCAGGATCAGAGTCAACTTGGATGACTAATTTCGGATTAGCCACTATCCGAGGACGTATTATAGCCCTAGTCATGTTCCTGTTATCAGCTATGCTGATTTTCTCATTAATTATGTGGCAGCAAAGCCGGCAGGTTGAGAAAGCGATGAAAAACCTGTTAGATACTCGTATGCAGGTTAGCGAACTATTGGAGTCTATAGAGTCAAGTGCTAACACGCAGGTATCAGAAGCTCGTAATAGCCTCTTAAGAAGAGATAAGTTTCAAAAAGATGAGCAAGGTTTTTTCCTGCAACAAGACCAGATACAACAGACATTGCAGCAATTGGATAGCTTAGTGAACACCTTAGATGATAGCATTGATCTAACTGATTTAACAGAGAGAGTAGATGGTTTTAATCAAGACTTTATTAAGGCAGATCAGATTTGGAAAGAAACGCTAAAGAAGCAGGAGAACAATAAGGTACGACTATACCTTACTGATCCAACTCAGGCATACTACCGAATGGCTAGTGAAACTGAGCGGGAAGGTATACCAACTTCAGATACGGTGGTAGAACTAACGATTGAAGCGGAAGAGGCTTTCATGAGCGGAGCATTCATGAACCGCACGCACGCTAATTACCGAGGAGAAGGTTATGCCGATTATACTAAGCCAGAAGAAGATCTGGTAGAATGGAAATTTGAAACGCCCTCAGACGGAAATCACTTGATTTCATTTAAATATGCTAACGGCGCAAAAGATGATCGTCCGCTTCGTATCCTATTAGATGGAGTTATATTAGATTCTGCATTTTCGTTTCCTGTTACGGAAAGAGGAGCCTGGGACACCTGGGTATTTACTGAAACGATTTCTCTACCTCTCACCGCAGGTATCCATACATTGCAAGCGGTAGCTATTGGTGAAAGTGGAGCTAACATTGATTACATCAAGATTGTTGCTCCCGCCCCCATTGTCGATTCTTCTTTTTTTAACAATACTGTTTTTCTGGACGGAGTCTTGGATAAAGATGCTTCAGATAGATTTTTAGAGCGGATAGCTGGGCAAGAGGAAGAGGTAGATAAAATGAATGCTGTAGCCGATATACTCCGATATACTTTGGGAGAATTAAAAGGGGGAACAGGCCCTTTGAAGCAAAAAAACGAAAATCTTCTAGAGGCAGATATGACTCAACTACGAAATAGTCTACGCCGAACTAGCATAATAAATTTTGGAGTGCTAGGGATAGTGGTACTGTTAGCTATGTTAGTAACCTTGTATGTTTTGCGTTCCTTAAAAGTCTCTATACAGCATCCTACGCAGTTCATCTATCAGTTAGCAGCTGGTAAAGTCAATGATGATTTGGTAGAAGCAAAAGATGAGTTAAATGAGGTAGTGCAGGCGGGAAACTTATTAGGTCATCAACTACGAAAAGCTCGTGATTTCGCTATTCAAGTAGGAGAAGGGCAGTTAGACCATCCTTTTGAACCAGCTAGCGAACAAGACATGCTTGGAAATGCCTTACTGCAAATGCGGGCTAAGCTAGTTACAATGGCCGAAGAAGAAAAAACACGTCACTGGATGAACGAAGGCATTACGAAGTTTTCTGAACTGGTACGAGTTAAGTATGAAAACAAGCGAGAATTTGCAGCCAGTTTGGTATCGGAATTGGTTAAGTATGTGGGAGCTAATCAAGGCGGATTATTTATCCGAGAGCAGCAAGAAAAAGATGAAGTACTTATGCTGCAAGGCTGTTATGCTTACGAACGACGAAAATACTTAGAGAAAGAAGTGATCCCAGGTGAAGGATTACTCGGGCAAGCGTACCTTGAAGAAGAAACCACCTATTTAACCGAAATTCCAGATAAGTATATTACCATTCGGTCGGGACTCGGTGATGCTAGTCCTAGTGCAATTCTAATAGTCCCTCTTAAATCTAATGAGCAATTAACTGGAGTACTGGAATTAGCTGCTTTTGGAGAGTTCACCCCCCATGCGATCGAGTTAGTAGAGAAAGTTGCAGAAATCATGGCCGCCCATATTGCCAACTTAGAAGCCAACGAGCGTACTCAACAGCTACTGAAATCAACGCAGGAGCAAGCCGAAGAACTCCGATCCCAAGAGGAAGAAATGCGCCAGAACATGGAAGAAATGAAAGCCATTCAGGAGCAAATGCACCGTAACCAACAAGAAGAGCAAAAGGCTTCGGTTACTGAAGAAGCGGAGCAGGTCTAATAAAGCGATACGAAAGCAGCACTCAAATGGCTGATTATGTCGGAGGCAATCAATGACTCCTGACTGAGTTTTTCCTTGGCCAAGTCACCTGCCAAACCATGTAGATATACTCCAAGTAATGCTGCTGAGAGCGAGTCATACTTTTGGGCAATGAGGGCAGTGAGAATTCCGGTAAGCACGTCGCCGCTGCCACCGGTAGCCATGCCAGGATTTCCGCTGCTATTGAAGTAAACTGAGCCTTCGGGAGTACCAATAGCCGTATGCGAGCCTTTCAGTGTGGTGTAAACGTGATACTTTTGACAAAATTCTCGTAATACATCTAAACGATGAAAATCGTCCCGGGCTTTCTCGGTAAGTCGTTCAAATTCTTTGGGATGGGGGGTTAGGATAGAGTTTTCGGGAATAAGTTCTAGCAATTCACGGTTTTTTCCGCAAATATTCAAAGCGTCGGCATCCAGTACCATTCGCTTTGCCCGGTCGTTAGCTGTTTTTAGTATCGCTTCCAGTCCTTGTGCTGTCTCTTCTTCCGTACCTAAACCGGGCCCAATCCCGATGACATCGTAATTCTCTAGACTGGTAGTTCCTTCTTGGGGTAAACTGCTGAAATGTTTCTCATGCTGATCTATCGTGGTCATGGCTTCAGGTACTGAGATTTGCATAATTTCGTAGCCACAGCGAGGTACGTGCACCGTTAGCAAACCAACTCCGCTTCGAGCGCAGGCTCGGCTGCACAGTACTGCCGCGCCCATTTTTCCGTAGCTTCCACTGATAAGTAGCGTCTTGCCGTAATCGCCTTTGTGAGAATGCCCCTTTCGCTCACGACGAAGCTCCTTCATCCAATCGTGGGTAAGATAGTGGTACTGCGTCTCAACTTCCTGTAAAAATTTAGTATCTAACCTAATATCCACGGCTGCCCAACTGCCTACGTATATTTCGCTCTGAGGAAGCAAAAACGCCAGTTTGGGTAATTGAAAAGTATAGGTAAAATCAGCTCGAATAACCGAATCATCTTCATTGACCGAAGAGTCAGCATACAAACCCGAGGGAATATCCACCGCCACTACGGTGCAACCATTTTTATTAATAACCTTCACTGTTTTGGCATACAAGCCTTCCAAAGCGCGGTTCAACCCTGAGCCGAACATTGCATCGATTACAATACTCAAATTAGGTAACTCCGGTAACTGAGACTCATCCGTTATTCGATGTACGGAAGGATGTTCGGCTAGTCGCTTTAGATTAGTTTCAAAATCATCAGACCCAGTTTTACTGCCGATAATAAAAATCGAAACATCGTACTGCTGAGCCAAAAGCATTCGGGCAATTGCTAGCCCATCACCCCCATTGTTACCTAAGCCACAAAAAATATAGATCGGGCAATTATGCTCCGGAAACTGCTGCACAAAGCGTTGAGTAAATTGGCGGGACGCCCGTTCCATCAGATCAATAGAAGCAATAGGTTCGCGCTGAATAGTCGCCGCATCAGCTTGTCGAGTCTGAGAAGCAGTGAGTATTTTCATCGATCAGAGGTTAGATGTTTGCCTTTTACCTGAATAGACTATTTTTGTTTAACAAAATCTGTGAAACGGAAACCAATAAAACAATTTGCAATTAGCAGTAAACAATGTACAATTTTTTGGTTCTAAAATAACAGCAATCTGTAACCTTAAACTTTCTAAGCCTGAATACCATAACACGCAAACACTATAAAACCATGTCAAAAAAAATCATTCAAACCTCGGAAGCTCCGGCACCTATTGGACCGTACAATCAGGCTATTCTTGCCGGAGATACGTTGTATGTTTCAGGACAAATTGCCATTGATGTTGCGTCTGGCGAGTTACTGACTGATAACATTACTCAGGAAACCCACCAAGTGATGAAGAACTTAGAAGCAATTCTTCGCACGGCTGAGATGCAATTCTCCCATGTAGTAAAGTGCAGTATCTTCATTCGGGATATGGGACAGTTTGCTACCGTTAACGAAGCCTACGGACAATACTTTCAAGCCGACCCACCCGCCCGGGAAACAGTAGAAGTGAGTGGCTTACCCAAAGATGTAAACGTAGAGATTTCCTGCATTGCGGTAAGATAAGCACCAGTGCTATTTGACCTACAAGGCTCATTATGAACGATCGGTTGCCCAGAAATGCCACCGCGCGATGATCGCGTTACTTATGCTTGACTACTTGATATGCAGTTACTTCCGGCGGAGAGTGAAACTCTAGTACTACCGTACTCAGGAAAAGAAGTTTTTGAGCGTATCCGGCAAGTAACCCGCCCAATGGAGCCATACCTCCCCCTTTCGGTGCAGGAAGAAGGTTTTCGGTTTAATGGAGTGGTGGAAGCAGATGAGTTTCGGCTATCGAGAAAGATTACTCGCCCTAATAGCTTTTTACCGATCATCATTGGGAAAGTAGCGCCTACTTCTAAAGGCTGCTTAGTCTTTCTATCTTATAAAATGTTTTCTTCTACCTTACTATTTATTGGCTTCTGGTCGGTACTCACTCTGTTAATTTCACTCTACTTTTTCTTTTATGAAAAGCTTTATAGCTACGGCACCATTGCTATTGCGATTGGTATTGTCAATTACGTGGTTGCGCTGCTCAATTTTCAGAAGCAAGTTAGAATTAGTCGTAGTTTAATCCGGCATACGCTGGAAGACTGAATCAATTGAAAATTAATAAGTGAAAGGGGATAATGGAAAATGAGTGTAGAGACTTGATTAATCAAGTCTCTACAGAAATCAAATTACCTCAAAATACCGCTTTAATTCCCAGTCGGTAACAGCCTGGGCATATTGCCGACATTCCCACTCGCGGGTACGCACGAAGTGATCGACAAAGTCTGTACCGAAGAGTTCTTCGGCAAGCTCGGAGGTTTTCATCGCCTGGGATGCTTCCCATAAATTTCGGGGCAATACTCCGTACTGATCTTCTTCATAGCCATTGGCTACCGTTTTAGGTTGATCGAGTTTTAGATTATTTTTAATGCCATATAAACCACTAGCCAAAGCTGCCGCCATCGCTAGGTAGGGATTCACATCTGAACCTGGTACTCGAGTTTCTAGCCGAGTTGATTTTTTGCCCCCGGCTAACACCCGTAGAGCGGTAGTCCGATTATCAGTTCCCCACGTAAGCGTAGTGGGTGCCCAAGCTCCTTCCACCAGCCGTTTATAGCTATTGATGGTGGGCGCGTACATCGGTAAAATATGCGGCAAGCAATGCAATTGCCCCGCTACGTAACTTTGCATCACCGATGATATTGCATCTGCTTCATCAAAAAACAAGTTTATCTGCTGATCACTATCCCATAGACTTTGGTGAATATGACCGCTACAACCGGGTAACTCTTGACTCCACTTTGCCATAAACGTGGCCATGATTCCGTGCTGGTAGGCAATTTCTTTCACTCCAGTTTTGAAGAGTACCGCACGGTCAGCCGCTTCCAGAATGTCGCCGTACAGAATAGCCGCCTCGTACACTCCCGGCCCAGTTTCGGTATGTAACCCTTCCAGCGGTATATCAAACTGAAGTAGTAAATCGAACAGGTCATTAAAAAATGGGCTGTTTAGTGAACTACGTAGTAGCGAATAACCGAACATACCGGGTGTAAGTGGCTCAATATGGGTAAACGATTTCTCATTTAGCGTTTCGGGGGTTTCAGCAAAATTAAACCATTCAAACTCTTGAGAGAACATGGGTGAATACCCCAAGTCTACGGCTTCCTGTTTAACTTTTTTCAGTAAGCTACGCGGACAAATGGCTAAGCCCTCACCCGACTCATTGACAAAATCACCCAGAAAAAACGGTAGATTTTCCTCCCAAGGGATCTGACGAAATGTATTGATATCTAGCTGAGCGTCAGCATCAGGGTAACCCGTATGCCAACCTGTGTATTTAGCGTTGTCGTAGGCTGTATCCACCGCATCCCAACCAAATACTACGTTGCAAAAGCCAAAACCACCCTCCAGAATGGACATGAACTTGTCTTTATGCACTACTTTCCCACGCAAAATGCCATCAATATCGGTAATAGCGAGCTTTACTTTGTGAGCCGGATGGTCGTTGACTGCCTGCTTAATTTCTTCCTGAGTCATAGAAATGGAATAAATAAGAGAATGATTAAACGTTGGAATGAGCGAGTGGAAAATCTACTTCTTAAAAAAGGTAAAGTTGAGATAAGATGCTAATGATTGGGTAAAATTAACAACGTGCTATTAGCAATTAGTAGAGAGCGGGGTGCCTGACGTAATGAGTAAGGCTAATATTTGACTTCTAGCTCCTAAAAGTCAAGATTTTATTGCTAAAAATGTTCAGGAGTGTACTCAACCTGTCCGATAACGGACATGCTATTTAGCCAAAAAGTGCGATTACCGCTATTTTAGGCAGTTTTTTGCTTTGGCACAGCAGTTGAAATATGTTTAGTGTATTTATTAACAAACAACATTTACCCAAAAATTTTAATAATCATGACAACGCTAGTAAACACCCCCAGCACTTTATTAATTGACACTGAATTTGCCGCTATCCCTTATTCTAAAGACACATTACAGCTAAATGAGAAATTAGGAATGCAAAGAAATACTACTCCTTTCTCAGGGATAGGGACAGGTAAATTTCGTCGTGTGTTTGACCGTCATGTTACTGCTTTCCGCCGGCGTTAATGGTGACAGATTCTTCTGAATCTACGGAAGTGCTCATAGCAATGGAATCTGTACTGACCGTAACTAGTACTTCCGCTGATTCTGATAGTTTCTTTTTCTCGAACCTCCTTCTTAAAATATATACCACCGGGCCGACTAGAAAATACACAAATCCACCGGCAATGGCGTACCAGGGAGCATTAGTCCATTCGGCTATCAAAGAAATGATAATTGATAGTACTGCCACACCCGCCTGAACAAAATACTGATACATAGTTCTGGCTGATTGCCACTGTTCTAAAACCGATAACGATAATGCCTCTTTCTGCTGAGTAGCGTGGCGATAAAGTAAGGCAAAGGCTAACATCAGTGAGAAATAACCCGTACTGTAGATAACCATAATGGTAAGGAGGTTTTCTAAACTGGATACAGATGTCACCAGTACGTTAAAGGCTACCCGGTCGAAGTCTATTCCGAAGAGCATTAGCAGCATGTAGCCGAAGTAGCGTAGCATAAAACTAATAACAAACTTGAGCGGATAGACATAAAATAAGACTACCAACAACAAGAAAGTATTTAGTACAACAGTACGCTTATCCTTCAGGCCAAACCTTAGAAAATACAGATAGTGTTGGTACCATACTGCGATTAGAACAGTCGTACTGGCGGCAAAGGCCAGAATATCCCTCGTAAAACTAATAAGTTCTTCGCTCGTCTCCGGAATTTTTGATGAAATCAATAGCAAAGTAATAGCCAGAGCAAACACCCCGTCGCTGAGCTGCTCTAGACGGGAAGAACCTTCTCCTCGAGGGGTGTAAGTGCTTGAGCTGTTCGTTTTACGTTGTTTCAGATTATGGCGTAGACTCATTATATATCTCACTAAATTTGGCTGCTAACTAGCTCCTTAGTAAATAAGATACAATTACTTTCTAAAGATTACACGTACGACTTTCTACTTTGACCAAGTAAACTCCGGCAATCGTACAAGCTCCCCGCCTTTCTTTGCTGACTCGTGGGCGAGAATTCCTACGCAGGTCATATTCGCTGATTGTTGAGCGTTGGGGTAAGGCGCACGTTTATTAACTAGCGCGTCCAGAAACTCGTGGATCAAGTGCGGATGAGAACCACCGTGTCCCGCCCCCTGAGTGAACGAAAGGTGCTGATTATCATCCGAATCGTATACTCCTCCAGTGGTGAACGGTTGAATGGGTTCGGGAAGTAAATGAGCGTAATCCGGACACTCTACTCTTTCGGGAATTTCTGGTTCAGGCTTTTTGGCATTGTGTACCACCAGTGGTTCGCCTTCAATCAACGGCCACTCCACCGCTTTCTTCACTCCGTATACTTCAAAGCTTTCGCGATACTGTCGGGCTACGTCAAACAATGAACGATAAATATGAGCACTTAAATCTGAGTCCTTAAACTTGATATGCGTAGTTTCTACCGCGTAAGGCGAATTATAATATTGGTGCAATTCCTCCCGGATAGTACCCGAACCAAAACAGGAAACGTATTCGGCTTCACTGCGCGTCAGTCCCAAAACCGGACCAACACAGTGGGTAGCGTAGTACATGGGTGGTAATCCCGGCCAGTAATTAGGCCAACCGTCCATATCTTGCTGGTGGCTGGCTTTTAGAAACTGCACTTTGCCTAACTCACCTTTTTCGTATAGTTCTTTCATGAACAAAAATTCCCGGGCGTAGATGACGGTCTCCATCATCATGTAGGTCAGGCCGGTTTCCTCTGTCAGTTTTACAATTTCTTCGCACTCTTCTACGGTGGTAGCCATCGGCACCGTGCAGGCCACATGCTTGCCAGCTTTCAGTGCCTTAATGGACTGTATAGCATGATCGGGGATGGGGGTGTTGATGTGCACAGCATCAATATCTGGATCTTTCAGCAGTTCATCGTAGTCCGTATAGCACTTCTCAATATTGAAGGCATCGCCGATCTCATCCAGTTTGGATTGAGTTCGCTGACAGATAGCGTACATATTCGCGTTAGGGTGATGTTGATAAATTGGGATGAATTCGACCCCGAAGCCTAGTCCGATAATGGCGATATTAATCTTCTGATCACTCATAGTTGTTAGGTTAGTTATCTAATGACAAGATATTTCTTTCTGCTTGACCTTAAAAGTTCAGGCTAATAATTGTTTCAGAAAGGCTAATCCGTCCGAGGCAAAGCTATCCTGGTCTTCCGCTAAATGGCGCCAGATGCAGACGGCTCCAGCCAGCTCCTTAATTTCGGGAGTGAAGCTCTCAATGGAGACACAGCCCTGATAATCTACTTGTTGTAGCCCTTTTTTAAGATCATCCCAGCGAAATTGTCCGGTCCCTGGAGTACCTCGGTAGTTTTCGGATACTTGCACGTGAATTAGTTTATCGCCCACGGTGGTAATAGCCTGCTCTATATCCGGCTCCTCAATCCCCATATGAAAGCCATCCAGTAGCACACCTGCGGCCGGGTGGTTAATATCGTCAACTAATTGCCGAACGTCGCTGGCCGTATTAACCAAATCCGTCTCGAAGCGATTGAGGGGTTCCAAAGCAATTTGCACCCCGCTTTGCTGGGCCATCTGGCAGGCTTTCTGTAAGTTCTCTACTGCCCGATTCCACTCTAACTTCCGCTGCTCGTCCGGAACCATCCGGGCTTTGCCCACTGCTGAGTACATGGGTCCGGCTACAAAACTGGCTTCCCATTGGTTGCATAAAGCGAAGCACTGTTCAATGTAGTCAAAGCAGGCCTGATGCATGGTGGGGTCATCGTGCGTGAGATCGCGGGTGGGCCCAAAGGCCGCGCATACGATCGGAGCTAAATCGTGTTCATCCAGCGCCGCCTTCACCTTCGCTCCATCAATCAGTTCGGGATATTCTACTGGTATCTCTACCGCATCGTAACCCATTGCTTTAATTTTTGGAAAAAGCCCTACGGTATCAGTCGTAAAAGGAGAAGTCCAGAGCCAAGTGCTAACGCCAAAGGTGATCATAATTGATGACTAACGAGTAATGATAAATGAATAATTAATAAGCTGAATGGTTGAATTGTTAATTGCTAACTGTTATTCAACAAATATTCCGGTCTCCAGCTTCCGTTCATATCGGCTGAGGCTCTACCACTTTCATAGTGCCCTGCATAATGCGCCAGTGGCCGGGGAAGGTGCACAGAAATGGGTACTCGTCGGGCTGATCGGGAGCAGTAAACGTCAGTTCTACGGTTTGCTCAGGGTCTACTAGTTCGGTAGCGAACAACACTTCCGGCATATCCGGGATATACTGTTTCTCGGCCCCTTGTGGATCAGTAGCTAGTTTATCGGCAGCGGCACCTACGGTTTCGGTCGTGCCGGGCTGAATGATCAGTAAGTTATGCTGCATGAAGTCGGGATTTTCAAAAACGATCTTCACCGGCTTACCGGCTTCTACCACAAACTCTTCTAGGTCGTACTTCATCGCGTTCTTCACCGTCTTGATTTGTACGATGATGGCATACTCCCTTTCCGTTTCGACTTCCACCCCAGCAAATTCTTCCTCTCTATTCCAATAAGTATCCATAAGTAGCGACGCAATAGTTTGATTACCCTCAAACAAATTTTTGGTTCCTTTTCCGAACTCCTCTTTCACTTCATATCGCCAATCTCCCGCCAATGCTACTCGATAGTTGCCGATCTGCACAAAAAGTTGATTCTCATCGCCGCTAAACCCTCCTACATTCTGGTTGTCTCGCACCCGAACCGCAATGATATTTTCACCTGACTTAAGTACACGAGCTGGAATTACGTATTTCCGGTCTTTGTCGTAACTGTCCTCGAGCCCTCCTACCTTTATTCCGTTTACCCAGGTTTCATCGGAGTCATTAATGGATCCTAGCGAAATCATTCCCACTTGGTCGGCATATCCATCTGGAATAATTACTTTTTTTCTAAACCATACGACCCCATCAATGTCTAATCCTGCTTCCTCTATTAATTGAGGTAATTGCATGGTGTTCCAACCGGCATCATCGTATTCTGGACTCTCTCTCGAAACCATAATGGCTTTCTTAGCTTGTAGCTTTTCGTACTGCGGATGTTCGGCCAGATAAGCATTTATAAATCCCTCCCGATGGTTAGCTGCTGCGGCGTAGGTTGCACTAGCTAGCCAGTTATCTTCCTGTACCGTTTGCTGTTGACTCAAATCGTATAATTGTTGCCCCAAACCATTAGAGCCCGGCATTTCGGAGAGTGCCAATACCGCCGCTAAGCGAACGTGAGGGTCGGCATCCTGTATTAGTTTAGCCTGTACAATGGCTTGGTTGGCCCAAGGCGTTCGGGGTAATACCTGAGCCGCCGCTCGCCGCACTCCAGCCGCCGGATGATGGAGTGCATTAACTACCGCCCGATAAGCTTCTTCGTTAGAACCATCCAGAGCTCCCAGCCCGTGTAGCGTCCACAGCACATGGATCGCTCCGGGATTTAGCCCTAGCACGTCGGTAGAAGTCTTCTTAATAATTTTGTATAGATCAGGTAGTACGTCATCTTCTTGTCGTTCTACCAATAGTCGCTGAGCGGTAGCACGCCAAAACATATTTTCGTGTTCTAAAGCTGCTACTAACCCTTCCGGATCATCTTTGCTGAGCGTTACTGGCTCGTAAGGCGGGGCTTTTTGGTAAACCACTCGCCAGATGCGACCGTGCTTCCGGTCGCGCAATAGATTGACGTAGGCATTTCCTTCGCCGGTTTCGGCTTCGTAGCCACCCCGATCAGGAGTAGGAGTGGGGTTATGCTGTACGATAAAGTTGTACCAGTCCGCTATCCATACGGCTCCGTCTGGCCCAACTTTGGCTTCCACGGGCGCCACCCATTCGTCGGCTCCGGCAAAAAGGTTACCGGCATTTTTTTCTACAAAACCCGCTCCTTCCTTCTCAATTCGAGCCTGATGCACCAGGTGGCCGGTAGGCTCGCAGATAAACGCAATCTGGTTCCAGTATTCCTGAGGAAACGAACGGGCCGTATAAAAGCGATGCCCGGAGGCCGCGGTGAAGCCACCCCAAACATCTACCTGCCGAGTGGTGGAGATAGGTTGCATAGCGTAGTGCCCGTCAATTTTGGCACTTCCCTGGGCGGGTATGCCGTCTACATTCTTCAGATAATTGTTGGCAATACCCAGATAAACACTGTGGGTGTTGTTGGCGGTGGAAGCGAACACATCAAAGTCTTCGGTAAAGCCTAACCCCCAAGTATTATTACTCGTGCGAGTCAGATATTCAAAATCCGAGGCGTCCGGGGCCAAGCGGTAAACACCCTGTCCAAATTCCCGGTCTTTACCGGCTATAGTTCCTTTGAAGCCAGAATAACCTACCACGCCCCAAATCCAGTTGTCTAGGCCGTAGGTGAGGTTAGATGGCCCAGCGTGGGTGTCGAAAGTACCCCAACCGGTTAGAAGGTCTCTTCGTACATCGGCTCGATCATCACCGTCCGTATTCTGCAAAAACAGAAAGTGGGGAGCCTGAGAGACGATCACTCCACCGCTAGCAAAGACCAGGCTGGTCGGGATATTCAAATTTTCAGCAAACACCGTAAATTTATCGGCTTTGCCATCGCCATCGGTATCTTCACAAATCTTGATGCGGTCGTCGCCTAGGCCATCTTGGTTACGCACTGTGTTGGGATAATCGACCGTCTCAATAACCCATAGTCGTCCGCGCTCATCCCACTCCATAGAAATAGGATTGATAATATTCGGTTCGGAAGCGAATAGCTCCAGCGAAAAGCCTACCGGCACTTGAATCAGCTTTTTGGATTCTTCCGGAGAAAGAGGCAATTGATACTGCGGAGCCGGATCACGCTTCTCGTAGTTCGGTATGTTATCTCGCGCTTCGTACTGTAGTTCCGGCAGAGTTTCTATGTAAGCCTGCCACTGCTCCTTCACCTTATCCTCTACTGCCAACAGAATCCCGGACTCTATCAGATCGTGAAACTCCGGCTGGCTCCAGGTACGCTCGTCGTGGCCGTAGGCAGTGTAAAACACCCGGCCATCACCGTAGGTATTGATCCAGGTCCAGGGCTCTCGCTCATTGCCTTCCTGGCGTTCCATCAGCACGTTGATATCTTCGCTGATTTTATGATGGACGTAGGTTTCATCCCAGGTACTAAATTCTTCTACGCCGGCCAAAGCCGGATGATCCGCTTGGATGATATCGGCTGTGAAAGTACCTGTTTCGTGTTTTAGAAACTGTCCACCCACCATCTCGATGTACTCGGGAGAATTACGGAAGCAGAAGCTGGCGCAGTGTACCGGAATGAACGCTTTACCGCTGCGAACATACTCTAGCAAAGCACTTTCCTGAGCCAGAGTAATTTCATCGTGATTGGCGTAAATCAGCAAACCATCGTATTTGGATAGCGTTTCAGAATTTAAATCGTTCGGGTCTTCGGTATAGGAAAAAGTAATTCCGCGCGGATAAAGAGCTGAAGCTAAGATAGGCATGTATTTTTCGGAATCATGGTGTTCTGAATCGTGCCCCAGAAATAGGATGTTAATGGTGCGAGGGCCAGTATCGTTGGTGGCTGATTGCTGGGAGTGGCATCCGTACAGAAAAAATAGTAAGGCTGCCAGGAGAGTGGTGTAGGTTGTCATATCTGCCGAGTAGTGTTAGTTGTTGTATAATCTTAGCAAAATCTATTAACAATCAGTTAAAGCTAAGAAAATAGTTGTTTTAACAAAGCCAGCTCGCCGAAAGCTATTCCGTTTTACTAAGCTATCAGCCTTTCTTCTAGTTGTTAGTTGCGAAGTTTCTTCTCAAAAAAGTTGGAACACTTTATCTGGTTATCTTCGTTATCTCATAAATATTTATCTGAAGAAGTAACTATGAGACTACCCAACACTAGCATTTTCGCCTTGAGCATATGCTCCCTACTCTTTTTATCCAGTCATCACCCAAAAGAAACAGTATTGGATTCTAATTACTTAACTGACACCACCAACGTACTACTGCAAGAATGGACTGGCCCTTACGGCGGAGTCCCTGCCTTTGACGAAATGACCGTTGAGGCGGTAAAACCTGCTCTAGAGCAGGGTATGGCGATGAGCTTAGAAGAAATTGATGCTATCGCCAACAACTCCGAAGAGCCAACTTTTGAAAACACGATTGTCGCGATGGAGAAGGCAGGTGAAGAACTGGGTCGGGTATTTACTTACTACGGCATCTATAGTAGCAATAGATCGTCACCTGAGTTTCGGGAGGTGCAGCAAGAGATGGCTCCTAAGTTATCGGAATATTCTTCAAAAATTTCCCAAAATGAGGCATTATTCAAGCGAATCAAAGCCGTATACGAAAAGGCTCAGCAGACTCCACTGGAAGACGATCAGCAGCGGTTGGTAGAATTGATCTACAAGCAATTCCAGATGAACGGAGCTGAGTTAGACGAAGAAAAGAAGCAACGCTACGCGGAGATCAATAAAGAGCTTTCCAAACTCTACACCCAATTTTCCAATAACGTACTAGCTGACGAGGAAGGCTACGTAACCTATCTTTCCGAAGACCAGCTCAGTGGTTTGTCCGAGCCATTAGTTAAAGCTTACGCCAAAGCCGCGGCTGACCGAGGTAAAGAAGGGATATACGCCGTTACCAACACCCGCTCATCTATGGATCCTTTTTTAACTTATTCAGATGAGCGAGACGTGCGGGAGAAAGTATGGCGCACTTACTATTCAAGAGGAGATAATGGCGATGAACACGATAATAATAAGATCATTGAAGAAATTTTGAAGCTTCGCAAAGAGCGGGTTGGTTTGTTAGGCTACGATAACTATGCCGAGTGGCGTTTACAGGATCGGATGGCTAAGACTCCTGAAAACGCAATGGAATTGATGAATGCCGTGTGGCCTGCTGCCATTGCCCGAGTGGCCGAAGAAGTGGAAGATATGCAGGCAATTGCCGATGCCCAAGGTGATGATATTACCATTAAACCCTGGGACTACCGCCACTACGCCGAGAAGGTTCGTCAGCAAAAGTACGATCTAGATTCGGATGAGGTGAAAGAATATTTGCAGTTAGATAAATTGCGGGAAGCTATGTTCTTTGTAGCGGGCGAATTGTTTAACTATGATTTCACCTCTGTGCCCGACGGAAAAGTGCCAGTCTTTCATAAGGATGTAAAAGTTTGGGAGGTGACTGATAAAACATCAGGTGAACATATCGGACTCTGGTACCTTGACCCTTTCGCCCGTACTGGAAAACGTTCTGGTGCCTGGGCTACTACCTACCGCAGCCATACTACTTTTGATGGAAAGGAAACCGTACTGGCATCTAATAACTCTAATTTCGTAAAACCTGCTCCAGGCGAGCCAGTACTGGTTTCCTGGGATGATGCTACTACCTTCTTTCACGAATTTGGTCACGCCCTACATTTCTTTTCATCCAACGTGCGCTATCCTACGCTTAACGGTGGCGTGCGCGACTATATTGAATTCCAATCACAACTGTTAGAACGTTGGCTGTCTACCGATCCAGTGATTGAAAATTATTTGGTGCATTACGAAACAGGTGAGCCAATGCCACAAGAGTTGGTCAGCAAGATTAAGAAAGCGGCTACTTTCAATCAAGGCTTTGCTACTACCGAGTATTTAGCTTCTGCTTTGATGGATATGAAACTTCATTTGACTGATCCAGAAAATCTGGATGTAGATCAATTTGAGAAAGAGACACTGGCTGCCATGAATATGCCCGAAGAGTTAGTAATGCGTCATCGCACTCCTCACTTTGGCCATGTATTCTCGGGCGAAGGCTACGCCACAGCTTACTACGGCTACATGTGGGCCGATGTGCTCACTGCGGATGCAGCCGAGGCTTTTGCCCAAGCCCCCGACGGATTCTACGATAAAGAGTTAGCTGATAAACTGGTAAAATATCTCTTTGCTCCCCGCAACGCCATGGATCCCTCGGAAGCCTACCAAAAGTTCCGAGGTCGCGATGCCCAAATTGATGCTCTGATGCGCGACCGGGGCTTCCCCGAAAATACAGAAGCCGGAGCGGTTCCCCGCCGGGATCGAAAACCGGAGACCGGACGCAATCAATAAAAAGGAGAAGGGATAAGCTACTAATGTCCGTATTCCATTTTCCCTTCTTCTCTCCCTATTCCTCCCTCCTCTTTTCATTTTCCGATCCCGGCGGGAAACTGCTTCGGACTCCGTTCTCCCATCTTCGTCTCCAACCTTTACAATTTTTTTCTCGTTAGTACGTCTTAGTAATCACCATGAAAGCATTGAGTTTAACCGGTGGGTTGGTATCGAGTAAAGAGAATGAAATTAGCCTGGCAGTACAGCGTGAACGTCCACGTTTACTAAGTTTTATTCAACAACGTATACCTGACCGAGAAGAAGCCGAAGATATATTACAAGACGTGTTTTATCAGTTCACGGAAGCCTACCGCACGGTAAAGTCTATCGACCGGGTCACCTCCTGGTTATTCACTGTAGCCCGTAACAAAATTACCGATCGCTACCGGAAGAAGAAACCCCGCAGTTTTAGCGAACAATCCGTAAGTTCTGACGAGGGCGATACCGCTCTCCGACTAGAGGATATGTTAACTGATCTCAGTAACCATCCTGAAAGCAAATTAATGCGTTCCGTCATATGGCACGCCGTAGAAGAAGCCTTGGAAGAAATGCCTCAGGATCAACGAGAGGTATTTGTTATGCACGAATTTGAGGATTTGAGCTTCAAGGAAATTAGTACTATTACTAACGCCCCAGTTAACACCCTACTATCACGAAAACGATACGCAGTTTTATTTTTACGCAAACGATTGCAAAACTTATACGACGACCTACGCGATTAGTGCAAACTATCTTATACTAAGAAAAATGAAACGCTACTGGATTTTAAAAATGATTGTCCTGAGTGCCTTAGCCATTTTGGCACTTAGTGCAGTTGTAATGTTACTCTGGAACTGGTTAGTACCATCATTATTTAATGGCCCATCTATATCCTTTGGTCAATCACTAGGTTTATTGGTTCTATCAAAGATACTTTTTAGCAGTCTGGGACGAGGGCGTTGGGGTGGTGGCTACTTAGCCCGTAAACGTGCTTGGAAGCGCCGATTCGAGGAAAAATGGAGCAATATGACCCCTGAAGAGCGAGAACAGTTTAAAGCCAATATGAAACAACATTGTAGTAAGTGGGGTTGGATGTCTCAGCCTTCTACGCTAGAAAAATCTTAAGAAGATAGTGTAGCTCTCTTTTACAAAACACACTTTTATCTCCAAAAATAACTTTCCTAAAAATACTTTATTAAATTGATTGCACCAATTAACTATTATGTAGTTGATCAGTGAATAGTTTATACTTTTTAAATAAGAGAGTCGTTATCTCGGATATGAGTGGTTCATTATCAATTTTCCTCAGCTACTTATTTTTTTGCTTGAGCGGAGTAGCAAGTATGGCTCAATCCGTAAACTCTGATAGTCTAGCTCGTACCTATCTTCAGGCTGATGGTACTGAACAAACCCGTATCTTGAAAGATCTGAGGGATCAGCCTGATCAGATGCTAACCCTAGGGCTAAGAATTAAACAACAATCGCAACAGTTAGGTATTCCTGATACCCTATCAAACGTAGATTACAATATAGCTTTTGCTCATTACAACAATGGTAATTACGATAGTGCTGTCCAGATTCTGGATCAAACTATTGATATTTTGCGCAAAAATGCCAATAAGCCATCTCTATTAGCCAATATGCTAAATCTGGCGGGAATTGCTTATGACCTTCAGGGGCGGTACCCCAAGGCATTACAGAGTTATTATGAGGCTCTAACTATTTGGGAAAAGCAAGAAGATCAAAGAGGGCAAGGTATGGCCTATCTTAATATTGGTAATGTTTATGCCTATCAAAAAGAATTTTACAAAGCGATTGAGTATTACGAAAAAAGTCTGGAAATAAGCCTGGCTACCCAAGATACCACAAGCATTGTTTATCTATACTCCAACATTGGCCTAATTTGGCGTAAAAATTTGGATAGTTTGGATTTAGCGATGGATTACTATCAACGTTCCTTAGAATGGGCCAAACAACAAGATGATGAGGATGTGACGGCTATTCCTCTATACGGAATCACGCATGTACAAATAAAGCGAGAACAGCTTGATGAAGCTCTTTCTAATGCTAAATATATCCTAGAACTTGCTCAGCGCCAACAAAACACCAACACTAAATTGTATGCTTGGCAATTATTAGCCCATGTACGATGGGCTAGGAAAGAGCAGCAGGCGGCACTTCGGGCAGCTACTGAGGCTTACAATCTAGCGGTAACCAGCCAGGCACCCATGGAAATTAGTACATCGGGTAAGCTATTGGCTGACTATTATTCCGGGTTAGGCGATTTTGAGAAGGCTTACAAATATCAGGCTGTCCAAATGGCATATCAAGATAGTGTCTACTCTATTGAAAAAAGTAAAATTATCTCTAACCTCGAGCGTACGCGAGCCGAGACTGAAATTGAGATGCTTGAGAAAGATAATGAACTAAAAGAAGCCCTGATTGCCAAACGTGAAGCGGCCATAGCAAGGCAGATGGGATACGTAGTTGCGGCCTCTTTACTTGCTGTTTTTTTACTTTTTGGATTAGCCTTTCTTTATCGTTCCAATAAGCAGCGAAAGCAAACAGGATTACAGTTAGCTGAGCAAAAAGAGCAGATTACCAGAAACAATGAGGAACTTACTCAAGTGAATGATAAGCTTCGGCAGCAACAGCAACAACTACAAGATCAAAATCAAGATCTTGTGCGGTTAAATGAATTGAAAAATAAACTACTCTCCATCATTTCCCACGACTTTCGAAGCCCACTTAGCTCTCTACAAGGGATTATTGCTATGCTCAACAGCAACGCTCTTTCACCCAAAGAGATCGAGCAAGTGTTTGAATCCTTATCTTCTAAAGTCGAGAATACGACCAACATGCTCGATAATCTATTGAAATGGACCCGCAATCAGATGCAAGGTATTCGGGTATTACCTGAATATTTTACGTTGTCTACTTTAGTAGAAGAGGTTATTCATTCGCAATTGATTTTAGCTGAAAAAAAAGAAGTATTTCTCCACTGTAGTATCGACTCAGGCCTGTCAGTTTACGCCGACCCCGAGATGGTACGGCTCATTGTACGAAATTTAGTTTCTAATGCCATTAAGTTTACCTCAAAAAATGATTCTATCACAATAAAGGCTTCTACAGAAGATACTAAGGTGGTCATTTCGGTAATCGATACAGGGATCGGTATGAGCGCGGAAGATATAGACAAACTGTTTCAGCTCAAGGAGCACACTACCTACGGTACCCACAACGAAAAAGGTACCGGATTAGGACTAATTCTGTGCCATGAGTTTGTTGAAATAAATGGAGGCAGAATTTGGGTAGAGAGCGAAAAAGAAAAAGGTAGTACATTCTATTTTACTTTGGTTACTCAACCTGAGCACTTTCCGGTTCACTTACAAAGTAAGCCGTCAGTGCCTACTGCAGTATAGATTTTACTTTCAATACAATAGCTTTCTAATGTATAAAATCATAACTAATATTATTTTAATACAATGTACTTTTATTATGAAAAGGCGCTTTCTATAGTGTACTTCATTGTCCTTCTTGCGGAAAGTTTATCTGCGTAGTTGTACTAGCTACCAGAAATATTATTCATGAGCATGCGTTACTGGATTATTATTGCTTATGCGTCCTTCTCGCTAATTAGGTCGGGCGATGCCCTAGCTCAGTCTCAATTCTCAGATAGCCTCGCCCAAGTATTTGTAAATGCTTCCCCTCAAAAACAGCAAGATATCATCAACGCATTAGATGAAGAGGCTAACAATAACCCTAAGCAGACTATAACTAGTGCTCAAGGAATTCTGCAACTAGCTAAACAGCAAGGGCAACCCGATACATTATCTGGTATTTATCTTGCGCTAGCTAACGCCTACCAGATTACTGGCAGCTACGACCTTTCCGTCCTAAATGCTACCAAAAGCATCGATATACTTCGCCAGCAGCCAAATACCTCGGCTCGGCTAGCCAATGTCCTAAACTTATTAGGCACTACTCAAGGCCTTCAAAGCCATTACGTTGAGTCACTCAAAAGCCATCATGAAGCTTTAGCCATCTATGAGCATTTAGAAAATAGACAGGGAATTGCTAGAACGTACATTGATATAGGCAATCTACATTCGTTTCAGAAAGAATTCCATGACGCTATCAATTACTACGAGAAAAGTCTCGATCTTAGTTTAGCTATTCAAGACACTATTAATATAGTCTATTTATACTCTAATATTGCCCTAATATGGCGTAAGCACCTAGACAGTCTAGACCTAGCAATAGAATACTATCAGCACTCTCTTGAGTGGGCGGAGCGGCAAAATGACGAGAACGTCACTTTTGTGCCCCTGTACGGATTTACTCATGTTTTGATAAAACTGGGGCAACTGGACAAAGCACTTTCCAACGCTAAATATATTTTAGATCTTACCCAGCGTCAGCAGAACATTCGTACTCGATTGTATGCTTGGCAGTTACTGGCTCACGTACGATGGGCTAGGAAAGAGCAGAAGGCGGCACTTCGGGCAGCCACCGAGGCCTACAACCTAGCGGTAGAGAGCAAAGCCCTACTAGAGATTGGTGAATTAGGTAAACTGTTAGCCGACTACTATTCTGAGTTAGGCGATTTTGAAAAGGCACACCAATATAGATCGGTACAAGTAGCCTATCAGGATAGTGTCTACTCTGTTGAAAAAAGTAAGATCATCGCTAATCTGGAACAAACCCAAGCAGAAACGAAGATCAGAGTGCTAGAGAAGGATAATGCTCTGAAAAAAGCCCGGATTGAACAGCAGATGATTTATACCGTTGGCACATCACTAGTAGCGATCTTACTGCTTGGCGCACTCATTTTGGTGTACATCTCATATACTCATCGTAAGAAGCTAATATTTCAACTAGCCGAGCAGAAAGAGGAGATTGAGACCAATAATGATCAACTTGTTCAAATGAACGACAAGCTTCAACAGCAACAACAACAGCTAGAGAGCAAAAATCAGGATCTCTCCCGCCTAAACCAACTGAAAGATAAACTACTTTCCGTCATTTCTCATGACTTCCGAAGCCCACTCAACTCTCTCAAAGGAATTATTAACATTCTAGATAGTGGAGGTCTCTCGCCTCATGAAATACCACAACTCTTCGGCACCCTCTCTACCACCGTAGACAATACTACTAATATGCTCGATAACTTACTGAAGTGGACCCGAAACCAAATGTCAGGAATTCGGGTCACCCCAGAGCAATTTACCCTATCAAAGACTATTACTGAGGTAATAGGTATCCAAACCACCATTGCTGAAAAGAAGGGAGTGACACTAAAGAAGAAGGTAGACGCTGCTATTTCAGTATACGCTGACCCCGAAATGATCCGACTGGTTATTAGGAACCTAGTTTCTAATGCGACTAAATTTACTGATAAGGGTGATACTATCACGATAGAGGTGCAACAGCAAGACCAACAAGTGTTAGTCACTGTGAGTGACACTGGAGTGGGCATTAGTCCCGAGGATATGAAGAAGCTCTTCCATTTAAATAATCATACCACCTACGGCACAGCCAATGAAAAGGGGACAGGTCTGGGTTTAGTTTTATGTCGAGAGTTTGTCGAAGGGAATGGTGGCAATATTTGGGTAGAAAGTGAACTTGATCAAGGTACTACCTTTTTCTTCACCTTGATAACTAAACCAGATGACTTCCCCGAAGGAGAGCAGGAGCAAAATTCTGGCGAAACTGATTTAGCAGATAATCATAAAACAACGGAAGTTGTACACTGACAACTACGGTAGTTGCTCCATCAGTTTGTAACTTTTCTATTGTTTCTCCCTCATTAGGAGGTTCGGTGGCTACTTTCAAGGCCATCTGTTGCATAGCAAATATGTCTCGCTTTCCTACTACGACAGTAGCCAGTACATCCCACATATGATACAAATAATCGTACCCCGGAATAGAATTAATTGTAGTAGCCCAACACACCGAAGCTAGCTGAGAAACCTCGTACTGTGATTGACGGGCTAATTGCTTCAGAAAGGGCATTCCTACCGGAACATGATTGGTCACATCGAGCGGAATCAGAGTCAGTGGCAGATTTTGCTTTAGGAGCCAGTAGGCAGAAGGGGCATCCCAATACACATTCCACTCGGCTGAACCGTTGTGGGTGTATGTTCGCACATTGCCAGGTACATGAATGGCTCCTGCCATCCAGACAATCTCTTTGATTTTCCCAGCTATGGATGGATCTTTCTTAAGTGCGTCAACCAGGGTAGTACAAGGGCCTGTCATCAAATAGGTTACAGGCTGATTAGTATTATTTAATATTTCTACTGTAAAGTCTACACCGTCTGATGAACTCAAGGGAGTGGTCGGTTCGTCAATGGCAAGTAGCTGAGGTAGCGCATTAATAATTTGGGGTTGTGCTCGCCAAATGTCAGGAAAAGCATTTACACCCCGCACAGCACTTATCGCCAAGGGCGTATCGGTTCTTCCCATTAAATCCATAAACTTCCGGGAAGCTTCGGCAGCGTAGCTCGGATAACAATCAGCAGGAGTGACTACCACGCCAGCTAATTTCGTCTCTGGCATCGTTAGTAATAGTAACAGCGAGAGTAAATCATCTACTCCTCCATCATGATCAAAAAATACAATTTGCTTCATATCAAAGTCGTGGCCGCCTTGAGATAACTAAGGCAGTTTTCCAGTCCAGCGGATGGCGTTTTCCAGCATCTCTAGATGAAAAGGCTCTTCAAAAGCCGCCGCTTGGTGACCTAATACGGAGTAAAAAGCCCGCCCCTGCCCTACGGTTCGGTACCAAGCAATGGGATGGTCATCGCCCATGCCCCAATCTTTATCAGTCACCAAAAAGCCGAAGTTTCCGCTAGGATTAATTTGAGATTCATCTAGCGTGTACAGTATATCAGCGTCACTGTCGCGCGGGTTAGTAGAAAAAACATACCATTCTTCCTCTCGCTCCCAGCGAGCTGGTAAATCTTCTGCTATTGGATGATTAGCAGCGTCAGGCTCTAAGTGAAGAACTGATTCTTGAATTTGGGGATCGAGCGGATGGTGAGAAAAGTCAGCACCAATCACTTGCTGTTCATACCACTCCCACTGATGAGAATTATCGCCCGCCGCGTGAATGCCTACAAATCCTCCCCCACCTTCCAGGTACGTGCGAAACGCCTGACGCTGCTCGTCGTTTAGTACTTTACCGCTAGTGTTGTTCCAAACCACTACCTTAAACTTAGCTAACTGCTCGGAATTGAATACCGCACCGTTATCCGTCGTAACTATTGACCAGCCATTTTGTCTCACAATTTTTCGATAAGCAGGTAGCGAAGCCTCAATAGCATCACCGTGGCGGTAGCCATTGGTTTTAGAAAAGATCAGTATCGCATTTTCGGTCAGATCAGTAGGGAGTTCGGGCGGAGTCGTTTCGTAAAAGTTGAAGCCGTAGCGGGCTTTGTAAATGAATAAACTCATCCCGATAACCGCTATGAGCACTAATCCCGCTAAAGAAATACCGACAATCTTCAAAAATTTTCTCATACTAGCTTGAAACTTGGTTCAAAAACTCTATCCAGTTTACTACGGCTACCAGGGTTTCCTCATCTTCTTTCTCGCCCACAAACACCACGTAGATATCGTGCTTGCCCGATACTTCTTCGATAGCCGTTAACGGCTCCTTGAAGCCCATCGTGGTTAAACCCTGTTCCAGCTCTACACTACCCAGTAGCTCTCCATCCGGTGCATCCAATCGATACTCTACCGTTCCACCGTTAGTAATACCGGGTGCCATACCAAACTGCCCTTTGATAGCGGCTACGCCAGTCAGATCAATGCTTTTGAACATAAATGATTTGCCGTGCTGCCCCACCACAATGGTCATATCTTCGTCTATACCAGGAGTATCTTCCGCTTTTACTGGAAACTTCATGGCTTGCCCTTCATCATAATCTTCAGCCTCAATGCGGGGATACCTTAGCAGAAGGGATTGCTGCACGCTGAGTGACCCTACCGCTTGTCCGCCCTGATCAGTATAGCTGGCCGTTAGTACGTAGCTTCCGTAGGGGTTCTTCTCTAGATGCGAACGACTAGTGTAGGTGCCCTGAGGAGGGTACTGTGATTTGGGTGGCACATCACCGGATAGCGACAAAATATAGTCTGCCATTTGCGCGGCTTGCTGAGTTGATATACCGGGATGAGCTGCCATAGCTACCTCACCCCAATTACCGCTGCCGCCCTGTACAATTTTTCCGGCCAGCATATCGCGAGCTGTTTCATCTCCTTGATAGTGCTGGGCAACTTTCTGGTAAGACGGGCCGATAGATTCACCGACTTCTTTGTGACAGGCCATACAGTCAGAATTAGCAATTAGTTGCTTACCAAGCATACCTACTGGGGTGCCGGCCATAGAGGCATCAGCCAGTTCAGCGTGATCTTTAGCAGCTAGCACCTTATCTCGGCCTTCGGGTAGATAGTCAAATGAAACGATGACGCGGGAAGGATCAATCGTGCCATTGGTTAAGCTACCATCTTCGGCATCGCTCACGTTGATGGCGTAGTTTAGGTTCAACGGCTGATCGGGCCAGAAGAAAGTTTGGTTGCCATCCTTAATTTCCCAGCTTAGCTGAGGCAGCTCGTTGCCTACTTTAATTTCGGTTGTGGTTGTAGATTTATTTCCCTCCTTATCCGCTACAGTTAGCTCCACCTGGTATACTCCCGGCTCTTCAAAGATGTAGCTAGGATTGGTTTCTGACGATTCAGCGTCTTCATTACCGAAATTCCACTGATAGGTTAGCGGATCAGCGTCGTAATCGATAGAGTTACGACCGGCAAACTGCACCGTGAGCGGAACGCCGCCGATAGTTTTATCCGCTTCCAGCTTGGCAATAGGTGCCCGGTTACCGGCAGTATACTCAATTCTCGCCAACTTGGAGTCGGGGTTTTGGGAGAACCAGCCTGACCCATATTCCAAAATATACAACGCGCCATCCGGCCCGAAGGTCATATCGATAGTATTGTTGAATTTCATGTTGGGTACGAAAGGAGTGAGCTTTTCCAGATTGCCTTGCTCGTCCATCGTAGCCAAAAAGATCCACTGCCGCATCCAATCGTAGACGAATAACTTGCCGTTGAAATATTCAGGAAAATTTCGTCCACTTTCGGCGTAGTCATCTTGATAATAGACGGGGCCGGCCATGGCATTCCGGGAGCCAGTGCCCAGCAGCGGAAATTCTTCCGAAGCATCGTAGGGGTAATACACCATCGCTGGTTGAGCCGGGGGCAGTTCAGTAGCCCCAGTACTGTTAGGAGAATTATTTACTGGTTTTTCTGGGTTGAAAGCTTTGTCGGATTCTTCCGCCGCAAAGTCATAGTCATGGTAAGCCTTATTGTCAGCGACAAAGTAAGGCCAGCCGTAGTTACCCGCCTGCTTGGCCTGATTAATCTCATCGTGACCTTTGGGCCCACGAGATACCGAATTTTCTCGGGCGTCGGGTCCCACCTCACCCCAATACAGGTAGCCAGTGCGGGAATCGATAGAAATTCGGAAAGGGTTGCGATTACCCATGATGTAAATCTCCGGTCGACCTACCGAGACATCGGCGGCAAATAAGTTGCCTTCGGGGATGCTGTAGCTCCCATTGGTCTCCGGCTTAATCCTAAGAATCTTACCGCGTAAATCATTGGTGTTGGAAGCTGATTTCTGGGCGTCCCAAGGCGAGCGGCCTTCCCGCTCATCTATCGGTCCGTAACCGTCTGATTCGTGAGGGTTGGTGTTATCGCCCACCGAGATAAACAGATTGCCATTAGGCCCAAATTCCAGCGAGCCGCCCGAGTGGCAGCACTCTTCCCGCTGGGTAGGAATTTCTAATAGCACCTTTTCCGAATCAGTCAGCAGGCTATCATTCTCCAGTGTAAAGCGAGAAACGTGTTGCTTGGGGGTATCGCCGGGAGGGGAATAGAAAAAGTACACCCAATTATTGTCAGTATAATTCGGATCAACCGCTACACCCAGTAATCCATCTTCGTGACCAGTATGTACGGGTAGTTTGGCTATCAGTTGGTCCTGACCTACGGAAAGATCAAACACGTGAATTCCACCCTTGCGCTCTACGAAGATGATTTTATCGTCCGACAGAAAGTCCAGCTCCATTGGTTCGTTCAGGTTTTGGGTGAGCAGCACTTTGGTGAAGCGGTTTTCCTCGGGCATCACCTCAGAGTAGGCTCGGCTGTAATCTACTAGAGTGCCCGCCCCAATAGCGTACTTAATACCTCCCATCAGATGCTTAAGAAATAACGGATCTGAAAATGATTCTTTGGTATGGCCGAGGCCAGTATAGAACATTCGTCCGCCATCGTATTCTTTGTACCAGGCGATCGGGTGATTCTCACCGTTGGTCCCACCTTCGTAGGTGGATTCATCTAAATTGATGAGTACATTATTTTCTTCGTTGATCGCTTTGTAATTGTACCACTCGTCAGTGTAGACCCAATCTTTCGGCAGCGAGTCGGTAGCGGCATGATTGGCGTTAAGTACTCGCAAGGTGGCCTTTCGCACATTAGGGTTGCTGGGGTGACCGTCGAAGTAGGCGCCTACCAGTTTGCCGTACCAGGGCCAGGCGTATTCGGTATCAGCAGCGGCATGTACCCCCACAAACCCCCCTCCGGCCTGAATGAAGCGCTCCATCTGCACCTGCTGCTCGGGATTGAGAATGTCCTGGGTGGTATTCAGGAACATGATAACGTGAAAATCCTTCAGCTTTTCCTCATTGAAAACGCTAGCGTCTTCGGTGGCTTCTACTTGGAAGTTATGTTGCTGACCCAGCTTCTTAACAGCTTCAATACCGGGTTCAATAGATTCGTGGCGGAAGCCCTCGGTTTTGCTAAAGACTAGTACGTTTATCTCATTTTTGCCACTAGAAAATACAGTGAAGTATACCAGCAATGCGGCAGCTACGCCCAGCACCGCAAACGTGATTTTCTTTTTCATACATGGGTTGTGTTACACCTCAATAAAAATCTACCTACTTTATTCTGCTTTGGTTCATACCAAGCTATATAGTGAATTACAATTCTATTCGGCAAATCAGGCCGTGATTATTTTCTGATGCCTCACGAAAAGCCTTTCGGATAGTAGCAATATGCTCCATAATATATCTCCAATCTTCCTGCTGGGTGAACCGATTGCTTCGGTATACTCTAGCCTTCAGCATCTTTTCCTGGTTCCATTTTTCTTTTGGCTCCTCTTCATTAATTTTTTCTAATTCCTGACAAATCATCTTCACTTCATCACTTCGCAGATAACGAGAGTTATGAGTTTTTTGTCTATCTTCTGTGAGGCAGTGAGCCGCTCTGATTACTCTTTTTAGAACCTTCACGGTGGATTTATCACATTCATTGAGCAAAAACTGAGCAATGTCCCAGGCACTGTCCAGATGGTAAATCCGATTCTCAACCGTACCTCTTTCTACCCACTTATCTATCTGATTAATCCAATTGTCCACCTCCGTCGGAAGCTGGATCAGTAGATCAACCCACTTGTCTTCAACCCGGTAGAAAGTGCAGGTGACACTCAATGTTGGCTTGGTTTACCTGAGTTTATAGATCAATAGAAATTTCTTGGTTACCCTGCTCAATAGATTGATAAATCGCCTCGATGATCTTCATATCGCGTATACCCATCTCCCCAGTGGTTTTGATGGTTTCGTCCTGCATAATGCATTCGGCAAAGCGATCCATATGCACGGCCTGCTCCCGAATTTGGGGGAAATCCATGGCTCCTTCACTGGTTTCTCCGGCCAGTGGCCCATAGTGGTAAGCTGGTTCTAATTGGAACCAACCGTTTTCAGCTTCAGCTCGAAGCAAGTTATAGTTCTGGTTATAGCTGGTTTTGCATTCTGCTTTCAGCCCGCTGGGGAAGGTTAGGGTAAAGTGAATAGTTTCGTCTACCTCACTAAACTTCTCCATATCGGTTTTAAACTCCTCGGCTACTACCGAAACGGGTTCTTCACCTGAAGTATAACAGGCGGCTTGGATGGTATAAATACCAACATCCATCAGCGCACCTCCGCCAGCTCTTTCGTAGTCCAGTCGCCACTGGGTAGGGTCACCAATGGTAAAGCCGAAATTATTTTGAATTCCTGTGAGCGAGCCGAACACTTGCTCCTCAGCCAATCGCATAATTTCCTGGTTGAAGGGTTCGTAGTGTAGCCGATAACCCACCGCTAGTTGCACATTATTTTCATTACAGGCGTCAATCATCTGCTGACATTCATCTACCGAAATAGCCATTGGCTTTTCACACATCACATGCTTACCAGCCTTTGCGGCCCGAATAGTATACTCAGCGTGCATGGAGTTAGGCAGTACTACATAGATGATGTCAATATCATCGTTATCGATCAGTTCGTCGTAATTATCATAGTTGTAAATATTACTATCGGGAATATTATATTTCTGCTTCCACTCTTCGGCTTTAGAAGGAGTACCGGTGACAATACCCGCTAAGTAACATTTTTCGGTTTGTTCCAACGCCGGTGCTAATTGTCCATTGCTGTAATTCCCTAGTCCCACCAAAGCTAATCCTAAACGGTCTTTTTTTGCTGGAGTAGCATCGCTCTCACTGACTGTTTCGGCGGACTGATTAGGCGAAGAACAGGCGGAGCCAAGCAGTCCCATTGAAGTAGGTAAGAACAAGCCAGCTCCGGCTCCTTGGGAAATACGTTTGACGAATTTGCGACGGGTAGTGTAGTAAGTAGGTTTTTTCATAGGTTGTGTTAATTTGTAGGATAAGCTAATTTAGGCAATTCGCTCAGGAATCATAATCCAAGGCATATTTTATGACTCATCCTTTTAGAGTCTAAACCTAGATTTTCTATCCTGACATAATTACACAACCTAAAAAACTACGATGAAAGACCGAATTAAAACGCAGCACCCCCAGGGCAAACAGGGAGTCAATATTGAAAAGAGTAAGTATGGACAAGTGAAAGCTGCCATTTTAGACTCCCTTCAAGGTAAGGAACTTACTCATACTGACTTGAGTAACGAAGTGTCTGAGCTGCTAAGAGGCTCATTTGATGGCTCTATTGCCTGGTACACTGAGACGGTGAAACTGGATCTAGAAGCTCGCCACCTAATTGAGCGGGATACAACCATGAATCCCGCTCGTTATCGGATTAGTTCGGTGGCTTAATCACTCTTATATATAGGAAAGACTTGTTAGGCTTGAGCAATTACTGCTGATGTGTTTGCTATTTTCTTTTTTCCGGCAAAATACCGACGGCGAAGAACTGAAACAAGTGGGATACCAATAGCAGTGGGAAGTAACCAAGCGATAAACGCCGGGTCAGTTTGAACATTATTTACTAAGAAAGCAGTCACTGTGGCAATATATGCCCCGGAGATACGGCTAATGTGATAGCGAATCCAACTTTTATTGGTCATACTTTTCTTCCCACTAAATATGCGGATGTCCGATACTAAGTCAACCATTAGTAGACTTCCAAACACACTTACTAAAATTAGTATTCCCGTATTCTCGGTACCAAACTGAGTGATGGTTTGCCATACAGTGAACATTAAGCCCAATCCTACTGAAATCAGTAGTCCCCAGTCCCGTAGTTGACCTTGCTTCGCCCGTTGCCGTTTTAGCTGAAGTCCTCGGTAACCCGTCATGGTAGCGTATAGCGTGAGCAACCCAACGATCAATAGAAATGGACTGAACCGATATATAGCCAAGCCAAAAGCCGAAATAGCGACAAAAAGCATAGCGTAGTAAAAAACTTTTCCAGTAGCGTTATGCAGCTTTCCACCTTTCTTAGCCACGAAGGGAATAAACCCAACCGTAAGAGCAGTAAAACCAGCGATGATATGCAGAATTAGAACAATAGTTTGAGCGGTTTCCATGAGCTTTATTTTTTTACTAAAAGTAGCATAGGAGCGTACTCGGTGCGAATGGAAGTTACCGAATGGTGGATTTCGCAGGATGAATCGTTAAAACTAAATACTCAACCGGAAAAGAGAATGAAGATATTATCAAGTGCTTCTTAGAAAACACCTCCTTACTGAGCCTATTTCCAAAATTTTTTTGAGAGACCTTATTGTGAATATCTATATAAATATCATACTAAGTCACTTGTTTGAAACTAGCTAACATCACTTCACACAAGTGTGTAAATTATACTTTACTACACTAACTATTTAGCTAATCTATTGTCATACATCTTGGTAATAGTTAATCTATTATATTTTTATATAAATATTTGTTGCTTAGAAATTCTATTATATATATTGTTATACGATGAGTAATATTATAATATATTTACATACCAGTAAAGTCATTTCCTCACAATATTAGCCGTATCACTACCTTTTTATCTCTTTCACAGATAACAGTCTTTACCCCACATATTGATTTATCTTATTTTATTAATTATATTAGGATAATTTTTGTCATATGACAATATTTTCGCTTATTAATACAATATACTATCATTTTCCTACTTCCTATTTAATGTCGCACTCTATGAAAACCCTCATCAAATGTTGGGTAAAGAAACAGCTCCGTTACAGTCCATACTTTTATCAAAAGCTTAAAGCAGTTCAGCAAGAACGCGAGCTTAGTGTTTCAGAACTTGAGCGCCTAAGAAATGCGCGTTTCTTAAAGTTACTCCATAGGGCTTACAATAGATCCTCTTTTTATCGAGACTTATACGATCAGTGGGGCGTGAATCTTCGCCAAATTCAGACTATCGAGGATATACCTAAGCTGCCAATCATTACTAAGCCCGATTTACAGGCGCACAAAGAGAAAATGTTTGTTGGGCAAAAGTTTAATCGGGTGGATGCTTATACTAGTGGCACTTCGGGGCCACCTCTCCAAGTATATCGCGATTACCAGTCTACTATTCGAGAAGGAGCCTACCAGTGGCGGCAGCGAATTAGTTTCGGTCACTACCCAGGAATGAAGACAGTAGTACTACGGGGAAACTTGCATCGTGACCAGCGAGAGAAATATGATGCAGCTACCCAATCATTGTACCTATCCAGCTACCACCTTAGTGAGAAGAATGCACTCTGGTACTATGATAAAATTCGCCAATTTGCTCCTCATGCCATTTACGCTTACCCGAGCTCTATTGAATCGTTGGCTAATATTTTTCAGGTACTAGGAAAATCTGTAAATATTCCGCTAGTTTTCACTTCTTCTGAAACCTTGTACAATCACCAGCGCACTAAGATTGAAGATATTTTTGATACTCGTATTGTAGACTGGTATGGTAATGCCGAACGTACTATTGCCTTAGAAGAAAAGACTGACGGTAAGTACCACGAATTACCTTTGTATTCGGTAAATGAATATTACGATGAATATACAGTAACTACTGGGTTAATTAATTTCAGTCTTCCACTGATCCGCTATCGGGTAGACGATATTATTAATCTGGATGAAAATAGCACTCGCAATATATCTGGTCATCGTCAAATCAAAGCTATTCAGGGAAGGAGCGACGATATACTGCTTTTACCAGATGGAAGTCGCATTGGTATGATATGGGGCGTATTTGACCGGATACCAAACCTCTTTCGGGCACAGGTTATTCAAAAAGAGATAGAAACCTTTCAGGTTAATTTGGTGGTAGGTTCTGAGTTTAAACGACAAGATGAAACATTCCTCCGCGACAAAATCACGGAGTTCATGGGAGAGCAAGCTCGATATACTATTTCGTATGTATCTGATGATCAGATTATCCGAGCTAAATCTGGTAAGTACAAACTGATTATTAATGAGTTGCTTCGCAATAAGTCAAATGTTCCTAATTTGGTTACCGTTTAAACTGTAGCTAGAAACTTTAGCGATGGCTATCCTCATCTTCCAGCATACTTAGGTAATTGTAATAGCGGCTCTCGTCAATTTCATTAGCATTTACCGCTTCGCGTACAGCACAACCGGGTTCATGCACGTGGGTGCAGTCGTAAAACTTACATTCGCCTAGCAATGCCCGCATTTCGGGAAAATAGTCACGCAACTCACCTTCATTAATATCCATTAATCCTAGCTCTTTAATTCCAGGAGTGTCAATAACAAAGGTTTCATCCTCAATTTGGAACATCTCAGCGTAGGTGGTAGTATGTACTCCTTTGTTAGCAAATGTAGAAACCTCTGATGTTTTCTGCTGAATACTGGGATGAACCTGGTTTAGTATAGTTGACTTCCCCACTCCTGAGTGACCAGAAAATAAGCTTACTTTACCATTCAGATGCTTTCTCAGAAGATCTATATCGGCAGTATTTAGTGCTGAAATGCTCAGGCAAGAATATCCCACTTGCTCGTACAAATCCATAATAGCAGCCTGCAACTCTTGCTGATCTTCATCTAGCAAGTCAAATTTATTAAATACCAGCAGTGCCGGAATACGGAATGATTCGGCCGACACTAGAAATCGGTCAATAAACCCCAGTGAGGTACGGGGAAAAACCAAAGTAGCAATTAAAACCGCCTGGTCGATATTGGCTGCCAGAATATGCCCGTGGTGTGCCTTTCGAGTAGATTTACGGATGATATAGTTTTCACGGGATAAGATTTCGGTAATTACCGCAGTATTTTCCTCGTCATTTTCTTCTTTCACCACTACCTGATCACCTACTGCCACCGGATTGGTAACTTTCAGCCCTCTAATTTTAAACTTACCCCGTAATCGAGCAGGGTATATCTGTCCGTCATCCGTTAGTACGCTGTACCACGATCCGGTCGATTTCATCACCAATCCCTTCATGATAAATAGCGCTCTAGGTAACTCACTGCTTTTTTCGTAGCTCCAGTATGGGTCTGCACGTAATTCTGACAGATTTCTGCCATTTGCTGCTGCTTTTCCTCTTCCTCCCAAACAGTCAGAAACTTATAACGCAAATCTTTTGTATCGTTTACTGTAAAAGCCCCATTCAGTTTAAGCAGGTCGTTTGCCTCTCGCACGTGTTGATAGCTGCGGTTACCAAAGAATAGAGGCATTCCAAAAGTGGCGGGTTCTAATGTATTGTGCAGACTTTTTCCAAAAGCCCCCCCTACGTAGGCAAAGTCTCCGTAACGGTATAGCGATGTAAGCATTCCTATATTGTCAATGAGCAATACCCGGTAATTAGATATTGTATTCTCTTTGGCTTGGGAGTAGCGGATAATTTTGTACGGAATGCCCTCCTCAATACGAGCCAAGTGCTCTTCTTCAATGTTATGCGGGGCAATAATAAATTTCATTTGTTCTTCAAACTCTCGGATAAATGGTAGTAGTACTTCAGTGTCGGGTGGCCAATTGCTACCAATGACCATTATCTTTTCATTTTCTTTAAATTCCTCTACCAGTTCAATTGTCTCAGCTTGATGACAAAGAGCTGCTACCCGATCAAAACGAGTATCACCAGCTAGGGTCGTAGAGCGGATGCCAATATTCTCTAATAGCTTTCCCGTGAGTTCATCTTGTACAAAATAGTGCGTAATTAGCCGCAACATATTCCGATAGAAGCCGCCGTACCACCGAAAGGCCACGGCATCGGGACGAAGTAAGGTAGAAACTGATATACTAGGAACATTATGACGCTTCAGTGCTTGCAAATAGCCATACCAAAACTCATACTTAATAAAAATAGCCACCGTGGGGCGAACCAGTTTGACAAAACGACGGGCATTAAAAAACCCATCGAGGGGAAGATAACACACCAGATTAGCCAACTTATAATCTTTTCTAACTTCGTAGCCTGAGGGCGAAAAGAAAGTCAGAATGATGCAGGCATCCGGGTACTTTTCTCTTAAGGCTTCAATAACGGGTCGTCCTTGCTCAAACTCACCTAGTGAGGCACAATGAAACCAAAAGCAGGGTTCTTCCAGCCGCATTTTCGCGAATCTCTCTAATTTTCTGAATACGCCTCTTTGCCCCTGTAAAAACGCTCGGTTCCTTTTCGAGAAAGGTACCGACAGATATAGCCCGATTTTTAGTAAAGTAATCCCAATCTGGTATAACCACATAGACAAGCTGAAAAAGTACACATGCTTCTAACAAAGCTTTTGATGATATGTCCCAAAAGAAGTAAAGAAACAGTAAAACAACGCTATTTTTTTTTCAAAAAATCGCATACTACCCTCTTTTTCGTCCGAATTGTATTGGGTTAATCATTCTTGGTAGTTTATTGTTTGGTGAAACAACCCTTGTCCTTGATATTGCATCCTGTACAGAGAAACCTCTTACTCATGCGCTACCTTTATTGCTTTCTTCTACTTTTTTTAGCCACTATCTCGTCCTTGGCTCAGGGAGTGCAGGGTACTATTCGCAATGAGCGAGGGGAACCGTTGTCGTACGCTACCATTTACATTCAGCAACTAGAAACAGGCACTACCACCAACGAAGAAGGTTACTACGAAATCAGGCTAGAACCAGGAACATACGATCTGGTTTTTCAGTATCTAGGCTACGCCTCCCAATCTCAATCGGTTACGGTTGGGACCAATTTCCAAGAAATAAACATCACCCTACCTACCCAAACTATTCAGTTGAAGGAAGTGATTGTGAAAGCTGGTGCTGAAGACCCAGCCTACACGATTATGCGAAAGGCTATTGCTAAGAGTAAATATCACCAAATGCAAGTGCAACACTATACGGCTCAAGTATATGTGAAAGGAGGTGGGCGAGTGAAGAAAACTCCGTTTTACCTGCGAAAACTATTAGAAAAAGAAGGCGTAGATAGCTCTACGGTTTTTGTATCGGAATCCATCAGTGAAATTACGTTTGAGCAGCCCAATACATTGAAAGAACGGGTGATCTCGGTACGTAGTTCGGGAGAAGATAATGACACTAGCCCTAATGGTTTTATCTATGGCAGTTTCTACGAACCCGAGATTGCTGGAGCGATTTCCCCTTTATCACCCCGAGCGTTTGCCTACTACCGCTTTCGCTACGAAGGCAGTTTCTACGACCGAGGGCGCGAAATCAATAAAATCAGAATAATTCCCCGCTCCAAAGGCGATGATGTATTTACTGGCTTAATTTATATTGTAGATGATCTGTGGAGCATTCACAGTCTCAATATGTTTACCTACAAGCAAGGATTCAAGATTCTAGCTAAGCAGATCTACGCACCTATTCAGGAAGCCGTATGGCTGCCCGTTACCTACAATATTGATGTCACCGGAAAGGTTCTTGGGTTTGATCTGGAATATAAGTATCTGGCTACCGTTAGCGACTATGATATTACGCTTAATCCCGACCTGGACGTAGCCGTAGAGGTAGTGGACGAGAAAATCGATGAAGAATTAGCAGCAGCACTTATTCAGGAGGAAAAACTTGCTGCCCAGGCTGATACTATTACCGATCGTAAAACTGAAAAGCTATTTCAGCAAGAGCAGAAACTCACCCGTAAGCAACTCCGCAAGATGCTGCGGGAGTACGAAGACGATCTGGAAGAAGAAACTGAGACCGAAGATGTGGTATCGATTACGAGCATGACCATTGATTCTACTGCGGCTAAATCCGACTCAGCTTATTGGGCAAAAGTACGCCCGGTTCCCCTGAACGAAATGGAGCGTAACAGTTATCAGAAGCTAGATAGCTTAGCGGTAGTAGAACGAGAAGAGGAGGAGCAAGAACGTAAAGAGGAGGAACAAAAGAAAGAAGGTAAATCAGGTAATGGTTTTGACTTAGGTAACCGCTTTTCGTTAGGCAAGCGGGTTTCTTTCTGGTTTAATTTTCCGATTCCTTATTACAATACGGTAGAGGGCTTTAACATTACGTTACCGATTAACTTTAGTATCAAGCTGAAAGATTCTAGCTACATTCAACCTCAATTATTGCCCCGTTATTCCTTCGCCCGCGAGAAATTTACCGGAAAAGGAGTCATCCCCTATTCTTTCAATAAGCAATGGAAAGTAACTGCTGAGGGTGGGCGGTTTATCAGTCAGTTTAATGAAGATGAACCCATCAGCCCACTGCTTAACACGGTATTTACCTTGCTGGGTAAGCAGAACTTTATGAAGATTTATGAGAAATCCTACGGAAAGCTAGGAGTACGCTATCGCCCGAATGACAAACTAGAGATACGCCCCTCGCTAGAGTGGGCCGAGCGTTACCAACTGTTTAATAATACTGATTACGCCTTATTTGATCGCAGCCGAGAGTATACTCCCAATGCTCCACCTAACGTAGAAACTACGGTTGACTTTCCGATGCACCAAGCACTAATCTTCAGCCTATCGGGCGAATACGAACCATTTTTGAAGTACCGCATTCGCAATGGTAAAAAACGAGTCATTGAGAACTCCTCACCTCAGTTTCGTCTCACTTACCGTAAAGGAATCTCATCACTACTCTCTAGCGATGTAGATTACGATTTTCTGGAAGTGGGAGCCAAGCATCAATTTGACATCGGTGCCCGAGGGCGACTATTTGCCAACGTCTACGCCGGAAGCTTTTTAAACAATCGGCAGACCTACTTTATGGATTTTAGACATTTTGCTGGTAACCGCATTTTTCTGCAAGAATCCGATCCAGTAGGAAGCTATCGCTTGTTGGATTACTACTTGTACAGCACCCAAAAAAACTACTTTGCTAGTCATCTGTATTACCAGCTACGTAAATTTCTGATCACTCAGATCTTTCAAGTACGAATGCTAGGCTTGAAGGAGAATATCTTCGTTAATTACCTTAAAACGGATGCATCCCCGCACTACACCGAGGTGGGCTATAGCCTAGACAATATCTTTCGTTTCTTCCGCGTAGAAGCCGTCGCCAGTTTTAACGATACTGAGTACGTCGATTTCGGCGTCCGTATTGGTATTTCTACTAGTTTGGAAAATATGTTTGAGTAAAAAAGTGTTTTAGTTCTGAATGTAGAGTTTTGAAAAAACAATAGAATACCAATTTACACCCGCAAAGCTTAAGAGTGCTGTACTATGAAACCGTAATACTATAATACTATTTTCACTCATCCCACAAGTTCGCCATTGTGTAGGAATTGCCTTCGTGTATCCAGAGAGCTCCGTCAATATGGCGACGATGTTTGTCTAGTTGAGACAATTGTTGCATATCCTCCTCGCTGAGCGAAACTTCAGCAGCGTCGAGATTTTGCTTGATTCGTTTAGGATTTACCGATTTGGGAATGACCGAGGTTTCGCGTTCTACGCCCCAACTGAGCAGCACCTGTGCAGGCGAACAATTATGCTTCGCGGCAATTTGGTTGATCGTTGGTTCTTCTAGCAGATTAATATCATCTTCCTTCTTCAATCGCTCCGGTCGGTCGTTAGAACCAAGAGGCGAGTAGGCCGTGATGTGGATGTTTTCACTCTTGCAGTAATCAACTAAATCAGGCTGCTGCAACAGCGGGTGCATTTCCACCTGATTCATCTCTGGTTGATGATTCGCCTGCTCTTTCAGACCTTTCAGCTTCTTTACACTAAAGTTAGAAACTCCAATATGTTTGGCTAACCCCTGCTCTTTCAACGCTTCCATCGCTCGCCAGGTATCAATAATTGGAGCTTCTTCCAAACTCAAAAAATCTTCTCCTGATTGGGGATAAACTGTTCCGGGTTTTAGTACTACCGGCCAATGCATCAGGTACAAATCTAAATACTCTAGCTGTAGATCGCTTAAAGTTTTTTCCAGAGCAGGTTGTACATCTTCGGGCATATGAGCACTGTTCCAAAGCTTAGAAGTAATCCAGAGTTCTTCCCGCTTTACAATTCCATCAGAGAATACTTTGCTGAGAGCTTCTCCAATTTCGGCTTCGTTTCCGTAAATGGCGGCACAATCAATATGTCGATAGCCTATTTTAATAGCCTCAATAACCGCATCGTGTACATCGCCCGGATCAGATTTCCAAGTTCCTAGCCCGATGGCAGCCATTGTATCTCCGTTGCTAAATGTCAGTTTTTTCATAGTTAGTGTTTTATTATTCCAGTGTTCGTGTATTCAGGTGTTCAGGTAAAAACATAGACATCTGAATGCACTTTTGGTTAATGACCAATCAGATGTGGGAATGTTTGATCTAGCTCGAATTAATCTACGGTTCTTAGACTAGAGAAGATTCGCAATAGTGGACTGACATCAGACGGTCTAATCTACCTGAGCAATTTTAATATCCTGTTGAGCCCATTCGGTAGCCTTCACCCAATCTACATTTCCTACCCGGTTGGTCCAAATTGGATTGATATTTTGCTCCATAGCCACATCTACGTACTGCTTCCAGAAGTCTAACGCTTCGGTTAGCTCACTCACTGCCTTCGTTTGATACGATTTATCTTTGGTTTCACGGTATAATGCTACATAGGTGGATCCGGCAATTTTATGGGCATAGTACTTTCCCATCAGCGAGATGGTTTTAATATCATACAAAGTAACCTGAAGCTCCGCGTTGCCTCCGTCTTCTAACGAGCTAAGTAATTGCATTGCGGTATCAGCGTGTTTATGAAGCTGCTGTGAGATTTCTAAAGGAGTACGTAGCAACGTTGTTTCATCATTAACAATCATCTTCACATAATCAGGGATGGTCTGGTTACCAGCTTTTTCGTGTACCGGATAATTAATGAAGGTATTTACATCATGAAAGCCCGTTGAGTTTCCCGCATTTTCAGGACGACTCCGGCAGCCTTCTATGTACCACAGAAAGTCTACTCTACCCCAGTGAAACCCAGTAGTTACTGGATACACCATCGACGCTTCGTGCCAGGCCTGGAAGAGTTGGGTAGCATTAATTTCCGGGAATTGGGTTTGTAGTATTTCTGTAAATCGGTCATTGGTTGTAGCTGGATCGTAGGCAAGCCGTCCCCAAAGCATCCAGTGGTACCAGTGCTTCTTTATTTCTAGCTGTCGGGGTTCTGCTGCATTTTTAGTCGTAAATTCCCGCCCCCATATCCATTGGTCTGATCCGTAGTAAACACCCCGAGATACTTCGTAGGGTATATTCTCGATAAACTCTCGGACAAAATCGGGGGAGCCCCAGCGGAAATAGTAAGCGTCATCGTTGCGGAGCGTCCAGATCGTTTTTAGATGCCCAATATTTTTGACAAACTCCTGATGATAGGGCTGCTCGGTGGCACTAAACACATGAGCTTTGGCGTACTTGAAGCTATAGATGAACTCGATATTTTCCTGATCAATTAACGGGGTAAACTTCTCAGCAATGTACTGTGGATCGGCCTGATGCTGACGGTGAATAAACATAAACTGACGATCAGGCATTTCCTGAGCTACTTCCAACATTCCCTGACCGTAGGTATCAAACGCCCAATCTTCTTTCTGTTCAAAGCTGACCTCTTTCATATTTTCTCCCGTGGTTAGCCCGATTCCGGCCAGGTCAGGGTAGGTCTGGAGCATGGCAGCTACACTTTTCTTGAAATAATCTACGGTAACCTCGTTGTCAATATCGGTCGTAATACCGTATTGTCCGTCGGTACCGTTGACGAAGATATTCCAGGTAATAAAATAAATATCTACGTTCCTACTCTTCGCGTAAGCCATTACCTCCCGCCAAAACTTGATCTTTTCGTCAATACTGATTTCTTTGATTACCGAATAGTGATCCAATATTTCTGGCGAATCTAGCCCTTGAGCGCCTAAGCTATAGTACTCATCCCAGGTAGCTGTAGATTTGTGTACATCGTCTAAAGCAATATCAGCATAGTCAGGGACTTTTACTAAAGATGGAAATGGATGTAAGCTCCAGAAGGAAATAAAGTTGTAGCGGTAGCGCGCAATTTGATCGATGTACTCTCGCCAAAATTCCATGTTCCACATTTCACCAATATTCTTCTGAGCCACGTCACTAGCATCGGTGTAGCTAGGCGATCGGGCATCCAACGGAATATTGAATTTCGTTCCCCTCATTTCCATATAAGGGTTATGCGACATTTCCCGAACATCAGCTAGGCCGTGAATTTTAATTTGTTCGGCTAATTCTAGTCCTCCGTACATCGCTCCTGCTGCATCTATTCCGGTAATAATTACTTGGTTATCAGCTTTCTTCAGACTAAATCCTTCAGGTTTTAGGGTAGAGTTGTCTTCTTCTACTAGAATTACTATGTCGGCATCGTCATCACTTTTTATCTCAACATCAAAATCTTTTTCGGTCAGTGACTGCTGAATTTCACCAATGGCAAACTGGATGGTGGGGCTTTCATCGCTCGTATAAATAGTAATGGATTTTTCTTCAGGAGAAGTACACCTCCATAGGGTAGTAACCAGCAGAAGTAAACAGCAAGTCTTTTGGCTGAGAATAGTAAAACGGCTAAGATCGATTAGCAATCTTTTCATGAGCTTTGTTATAAGATTAGGTTGTAGTAACATATAAGTACCAAGTGATAGATTTAGCTAATGAAGCCTTACCTCTACTGCCTCATCAGCCAATTATTCATGCAGGTGCTGTAAAGTAGCCTCACCTAAGTAATTACCAGATTTTTTCAGCAAAAGCCAAGTACTACTCACCTACTACATGTATTCTGGGGAACAGCTAATATCTACTGAAACCCTCAGATGCATACAAGAACCCTATTACGAAATAATTCGTAATTCTCTTGACATCCTAAATCCTTTTCGTTACAATTGTATTACGAAACAATTCGTAATACCATGAATAAGCTAAAATTTCCTAAGCCATCCGAGAACGAGCTAGCGATTTTACAAATACTGTGGGAGCGAGAACCCGCTACCGTAAAGGAAGTAAATGAGGTTCTTAATCAGAAAAAGCCCACCGGCTACACCACTACGCTCAAGTTGATGCAGATTATGCACGATAAAGGTTTAGTGACCCGCACTACCGAAGGAGCCAAGGGTAAGTCCCATCTATACTCGTCGGCAGTAACCGAGAAGCAAGTGAACGGACAACTGCTCGATCAATTTATTCAGCGGGTTTTCCGGGGTTCGGCCAGTTCTATGGTTATGCGGGCCATTGGTCGCTCTGAAATCTCTCCCGAGGAGATAGAAGAAATACGAAATTTTTTAGATGGTCTAGATAACAATCCTCCGTCATGAATTTTTTTACCGAAAATCCATTATTCGCAACAGCTACCGAAGCGTTAGGAATCACTATTCTTCACTCGCTGTGGCAAGGGTTTTTGCTCCTCTTTTTACTCGCTCTATTCCTTCGCTTCGGTAAGTCTACATCATCTAATATCCGCTTTGCCGTAGCATTTGCTACACTGCTTATTTTTTTAGTGGCTTTCGGGGGCACTTTCTATCTACAGTGGATTAACCTCGCCCCCCCTCCAATTATCGAACTTTCGGCTGACGTTCCTATAGAAGCAGTCACAGTAGATACTGACGAATTTATTGAAGCTACTCCCGAGCCAATTACAGTGATGGAAAGTAGTAGCAACTGGGAAACTGGACTAGTTCGATTGACCCAACTTGCTCCCTGGTTGGCTTGGCTCTGGGTAGCTGGTAGCTTCTTTTTTGCTTTGCGCTTAGTCAACGGATTGGTACAAAGTCAGCGATTGCGGTACCGCACCCAACCTATTCCAACTGATTGGCAGCAACGGGCTAAAAAGTTAGCTGAACAACTAGGTATCAATCAAACTATACTATTTGCTAGTACCGACAGAAGCAACACTCCCCTTACGCTGGGTTGGCTCAAACCGATTGTTCTTATTCCCGGCAGTTTATTTACCATGATGCCTACTGATCAACTAGAGGCTATCCTTATTCATGAATTAGCCCACATCAAACGCCGCGACTATTTATGGAACCTGGTACAATCAGTAGCCGAAGTAATCCTTTTTTACCATCCGGCTTACTGGTATATTTCGTCGGTACTGGAGCGGGAGCGAGAGCTTGCTTGCGATAATTTGACGGTAACAGTTACTCGTCAGCCCCGCATTTACGCTCAGGCGTTGCTACAAGTAGCCGTCCGATCTAATCAGGTTCCGTTACCAAGCGTAGCTGCGGCCAAAAAACGTGGTTTATCTGATCGTATTCAGCAGATTACTCACCCAGGTCGGGCGCAACGCGGTATATCCGTTCTTCCCTTCCTACTGCTTCTCAGTATGATTAGTTTATCGTTAGCGGCTTTCTCCTGGTATCAGCCCGAGTTAAATAAGTCAGAAGGCAACCTGCGTTCGCCAGATTATATTGGCTACGGTCAGCGTTACTCCTTTGCTATAAATCTACCAGACCAGTTAGCGTCCTCTTCAGATGAGGATTATCTGATTGGACAGAATAATTTTGATCAGAAAATTTCTAGTCCCTGGGTATATTTCCGAGAATCTACCTTATATCTGCTGAACGGAGAAGTGGTGGATGACCCGGAATCAATCAGAATGGATGCTATCCACCGATTTGAGGTGTACTATGATCCTTTACCGGCACCGCTACAAAATTTAGCTGATAAGAATTACTCCACTGTAGTACGGGCTTTTTCTCGGGAATACAAACCTTCTAACAATAAGCAACCGTTCAGTGTCAGTGGTCAGATTACTACTCGAGAAGAGGGAAAAGTTCAACCCGTACCCGGAGTTAAAGTAGAAGTAAAGGAAAGTGGCAAGCAGACGATAACTGATGCAGCGGGGAAATTCCGAATGCCCGCTACCGATGAAGGAACATTAATTGTTCACTGGCCGAACGAAACCGTTAGCGAGTTGGAAATTAACGGTCGAGAGTTTTTTCATCTGATTGCTCACACTCCTAAGCACCGCCTGGAGAAATACAGAGATAAGCTCCAGAAACGCTTAGCTGAACGAATGAGTGAATCCGCTCTAGAAAGGGACAGGAAAGCCATACAACGAGAGATCAATGCATTAGATAAAGCGATTAATTCATTACAACAAGATGGGCAAGCGGATACGCTGACTAAAGCTATTCCTCGAGAAGAGACTTCCTCAAGTACTTCCGGTGATTCCGTAAAAATGGCATGGGATGCTTTCGCACCACTTCCAACGAGCGAACCACTGTATGTGATTGATGGTATTCCGCAATCTAAACGAGTGTTTGATGGTTTGGATTCTGCTGATATTCGCACAGTTAACGTATTAAAAGATGCATCAGCCAGGGCTCTTTATGGCGTCCGGGCAACCCACGGAGTAGTGTTGGTTACTACTAAAAATTACCAAGAGCAGATTCCTAGGTTTACTTATTCCCCGCAGCTACAGCTAGATTCGCTGAACCGCCTTAATCGCTTTGACCATTTGGTAAAGTCGGGGTTTTCTGAGCCTAACCAAAACCCTCTCTACGTTATTGACGGCATTCCGCAGTCCGGATCTACTGTAGGTGCTTTCAACCAATCGGGTATTAATAATCGCTTGGCTTCTCTTAATCCTGAAGACATACTTTCTATCCAAATACTGAAGGATCGCAGCGCGATGGCTATTTACGGGAGCCAAGGAAAAAATGGGGTAATACTTATCACGACTAAAAGAGCGTCTAACGTCCGTCACTTAAAGGGACATGTGGTAGAAGAAGAGACGGGAAAGCCACTAGCAGGAGTACAGGTTACCACCTCTAGTAAAACGGTTGTAACCGACGAGCAAGGCCAGTTTGAGACCTATGTTCCAGATATTGAATCGGCTACTTTGCTGTTTGAAAAGATCGGCTTTGCTGCCCAAAAGGTAGTAGTTGACTCGACCGAAGCCATTCAGGTGGTAATGAAACCGGGAACGTCTAATCGGACACTCAAACTTGAACGCGACTTCCAGCAGATTATGCATAAGTCGCTATACGTAGTAGATGGTGAAGTGAAGAGTATTCAGGAAATGCTGAAATTTGACCAAACCCAAGTACTTTCGGTAGAAACAGTAAAAGTGGAAGGTAACCGATCCGATCAGTTTGAGGGATTACCGATAGAAGGAAAAGATCAGGTGATTTATGTGACTACTAAAGATGCGCTTTCGTTAGAAGAGATTACAGAGGAAACTGATTCTGTTGACCTTTCTAACTTCCGTTTGCTTGACCCAGCTGAGCAACCACCAATGCTCATTATCGATGGGATAATTTATTCTGAGGAAGATTTTCCTAGTAATTTGGCTCCTAAAGACATTAAATCTATTGAAACAGTAAAAAACGCTGAAGCCCGGAAACGCTACGGAAAAGAAGCGACTGGCGACGCCATTTTAATCACCACAAAAAACCCATCTGCTGCCAGGATTATAGAAGGAAAAGTAACTGCCACCGAAAGGGGAGATGCTCTGCCGGGAGTAACCGTCATGGTTGAAGGTACCGACATAGATACGGTTACCGACCGGGATGGAAAGTATAGTATTCAAGTGCCCCGAAGTGCTTCAAATTTAGTGTTCTCATCAGCTAGTTCAGAGCAAAAGATTGTTGATATTAAAGGCAAAAGAATAGCAAATGTAGAACTAGCCTTTCTCTCACTTGATAATCCAGAGCATACCTTGTTTGTTATAAATGGTGAGATTCGTGAGGATATCAATACGCTGGACGATCTAGATATAAATTATTATACAATAATTCAGGAGACACCGAAATCGTCTTTACCAATCGAGTATCGTAACAAAGGGTATACTAAAATAGTGAAAGCAGTTACTAGGGATTTTCAAGCGTATCTGGAAGATAGAAATATACTAGGAAAGTTAATAGATACAGATAGCGAAGAGCCTCTGATAGGCGCAGAAATTGCCTGGGTGAGAAAAGAAGGAAACGTTGTATTGGGCCGCACTAACGAACAGGGGGAGTATCAGGTGAAGCTACCAAAAGACGCTAAGATTATCGGTTATTTCCATCCAGGCTATGTCCCCCACTTGCTACCGGACCGCTTTGTGACAGAATCATTCCCTATGCGATTAACTTTAGCACTAGAGAAGAACCAGATTGATAAAGCCGCTTTTGAGAGTAAGCTTAAAGTATATCCTAACCCAGGAAGCCAAAGAGAAGTACAAATAGAGTTTACACTGGAAAATACTGCTAACATCAATTTCTATTTTTACAGTAAAGATGGGAGGTTAGTCCATGACTTCAAACCTCTTTATCTACCAGCCGGTGATCAGAATGTAGCACTACCAACTGTTCAATTTCCTTCGGATGAGTATCTGTTAGTCATGAAGATCAACGATGGAGCCACGTTCACCCGTCGGGTTCTTCTAGAATAGTAAACTTCGTATTTTTCCAAGACTGTCGAAGTCTCAATTTTCTCCTAATTCTCTATCCCATGATACGCCACATTCATTTCCATTGGCCCCGCCCACTCTTGGGGAACGGGTATATCTAGTACCCAATGAACAGCGTTGATGACCAAGCGTTGAAAGGGTTCCCGGTCAAAATCGTAAGGATGCCCTAGCGTAGTTGTGAAGATTTTACTTCCGAAGGAGTTCGTACCTGTCCAGGCTACGGGATGGTCAATAGCCTCCTTATTCGGATTAACCGCGCTACCCATCAGCAGCCACTCTGAATTCTCGGTCGGGTAATCGGGCAGCGTAGTATAGAGCCAAGAAGCAGCATCAAAATTTTGATCTACGCCAGTTAAAATCGGATGATCGGTAACATCCTCAATCACGCTTACTTCGGTAGTGGATTCGTGGCCGTAATGGGTATGATTATGCTCGCCACCCCAGCCGGGAGGCGCATTCAGGGCAAATTCGCCAAAAGCATTCCAGTTTTCCAGCTCGTGCCCTTCCGGGTAATTAAAGGCGTGGGTAGAGGTACGAAAGCCGATCAGAGGTTTTCCGGTTTTGAGATAATCTTCAATATGTTTTACCTGATCGGCGGGCAATCGTCGCCAACGCAGAAAAAATACGGCCATATCCGCATCTTGCAGCGCTTCTAAACCCGGAATATTCTCTTCAGCATTATAATCCGGCGATGATTTTAGTACTACGGTCTTCAAACCATAATTTTTCTCTAGTTCAGCCGCTAACTTAGGCATGGTGCCTTCACTACTGTACTCATGATCTCCGGTAACAAAGACTACCGTTGGCTGTTCCTCTTCCGGTTCGCTAGCTACCTCCGTTTGGCTAGTAGCTTCTTCACCTTCGCTACTGCTAGAAGATGATCCGCAGCTGTAAAGAAAGATAGAAGCTACAAAACAATGTAAAATTAGACTTTGGATGGATGATAAGTTAGGCATTTTTGCAATTGTTGTGAGTTGATGTTTATTATTGAAGTTTACAAAAATCAATCCCCTCGCCCCTTTTCTACCGGGGATACTTCAGGTAAGCTCTTAAGCGGAATTATTAATACTCCTTTACCAAGTTATAACTTTCCCCCTTTCATAAAGGGGGTTAGGGGGATTTATATATTCAATTCTCAAGTGGATGCTCTTCTAGTAATTCTTTGGGAGAATAGAACCCGGTTTTGCTTTCGGTAGCCGCTCGTACTTCTTTCACTTTCTCCGGTGAAATGGCTGGAGCTTGATTACCGAACGAATTCCGCACGTAGGTTAGTACCGATGCTAGTTCTTCATCATTCAGTAGCCCACCAAATTGAGTCATCGGTACCTGACCGGGATACTCCTTGTTTAGTACTTTAATTGGTCCCATCAGACCTTTCAGGGTCAGTTTGATCAAACGCTCTTCGCTACCCAGTACCCATTGGGTACCCGCCAACGGAGGGAATTGCGAAGCACTCAATCCACCACCATCAGGTTGGTGACAAGTACTACAGTAGCCTTCTCGACTATAGATTTCTTTCCCCTTAATAAATAGCTCCCGCTCGGCTCCAGCCAGTTGGGTACTAATAGATTCGTCTTTTTCTTCCTGTACCGAGCGTCCGTTTAAGTGAGCTAAAGCTGTTTCGTAGGTAGACTGTATCCAATCGTCTATCGGCTTTTCACCCGCAGCTTCTACAATAGGTAGCCCTTGCTCCTTGTCTAACCAGGAGGCTGCTACAATAGCTTCCAGGCGAACCCTCCCGTGCTCATCTTGCGCCATCTGCATCAGTAGATCAGCTTGGTCTTCTACCTGATGCCCAGTGTAGCGCAGTACCCGGGTGGCGGCTGCCCGTACCCGATGGTCTTCGGCTTTTAGCAAGCGGCGCAATAAGTCTTGGTCTACTTGATTAAGTCCCCAGCTTACCCAGAGTGCTTCTAATAAGTGGTGTTCGTAACGAACGTCGCTCTCATCTAAGCTTTCTACCCACGCCTCCAGTCGGGAAGGTAACTCAGGAGAGTTACGCCCCCGCAGTTCACGACGGGTACGGTAGCGGGTACGGTATTCGGGAAGTTTTAGATTTTCTAACAATTGATCGATACTAGCTCCGACAATTTCAGCCGGTTCCACCAGCGGACGATCGGGATAAGTGATGCGATAAATCCGTCCGTGTACATGGTCGCGGTAAGGATCACGAGCGTTATGTTGCATATGTCCGACCAACATGTTGTGCCAATCTACCAGATAAAGTGAACCATCGGCAGCAAACTCCATATCTACCGGTCGAAAGTTGGGATCAGAGCTTTGCACCAGATCATGCCGATGTCGACTTTCAAACCCGGTGCCATCGTCTACCATCATATGCTGCTTGGTTCCTAAGAATCCAATTGTATTATTAATCAGCAAATCACCCTGCACCTCATCCGGAAAGTGGCGACTAGAAACGAATTCTAAACCTGAGGTAGGTCGTACCCGATGCTCATCTTCAATCAAGTTGCGAGATTCAGCCGTAGCTACTCCATAGCGAGGATTTACCTCACCCGGCATCATCCAATGCACATCTGGCCCCGACGTATCGGCGTAGAAATCTTGTCCCCATTCGTCAAAAGCAATGCCCCAGGGATTAGGAATAGGCAGTTGAGCTACCCGCTCTAACCGTCGTCGTTGCGGGCTGTAGCGGTAAAAACCTCCGTTGGTAGCCCGCAGCGGACCGTAGGGAGTTTCTACATTGGTATGCAAAAATACTCCTTCGCCCATGTAAATAGCTCCCGAAGGGTCTCCCGTATACGCGCTATGCATGTGGTGGGTGTCGTGGTCGTCGAAGCCACTGAGCAGGATTTCACGCACATCAGCTTGGTCATCCCCATCAGTATCTTTGAATAATAGTAAGTCTTGCGGTTGCGAGACATATACTCCCTCGGGGGCAATATCGAAACCAACGGGTAGGTGTAGACCATCAACAAAGGTTGTTTGCTTATCAGCTTTACCATCATTATCAGTGTCTTCCAGAATGATGATTTTATCGTTGGGCTTGCCGTCACCGGGTTTATAGTGCGGATAGCTAGGCATAGTCGCTACCCAAAGCCGTCCTTTATTATCAAATGATAACTGTACCGGATTTGCCAAATCCTCGAATTCTTGCTCAGAGGCAAAAAGCTCAATTTTATAACCGGGGGCCATAGTGAATTTATCCAACGCATCTTGCCCGTAGAGATACTCATCACTACCACTAGCTTCTTCCGACTTATAATTAGATTCTACCGGAGGTAGTGGACTCGTTTGAGCGTCTGCAGCAGCTAAATCCATTTCCTTCCCTTGGGTAGCCTGCCAAATAGCCTCATCCCGAATGGCGGTCATCTCCCCAAGCTTCTTGATCTCGGCTGGATAATTATCTGGGCCGAAGGGTTCGTAACGACGACCGTATACATGTACGCCGTTAGGTATTTTGTAGTCGTTGTTCCACATCCAGTTCTTCTCCATCACCGCCTCGTGTACTAAAGCTCGGTGCTCTTCAGCTGCTGTCTCTTTTTCGCCAAAAGTCTTATCAGCTAGTAAGTCAGCAAACTGACGGTAGCCGTCATCGGTCAGTTGAAAACCATCAATTGTTAGGGCGGCATCGGTCTCATTAAACCATTTCTGGGTAGGTTGAAAGACATCCACGAAGTGTACACCATTTTCTGCCGCTACTTCTTGCATGGCTTGGGTATACATAGTGAGGTTGGCATTCTCTTGCGTACCATCAGGAAGATCGTACTGATCAGAAAGATTTTCAAAGGCGATGGGTGATACAATCGCTAACTGCGCCGCCTGTGATGAGTCGCCATTGTAGTTCTGATTGAGAGTATGATCAATGAATGCATCTAGTTCAGCCCGAAAGTTTTCCAAACCTGCTTCTCCTGCGAAGGATTCGTTATACCCGAAAAAGGCCAGGATAATATCCGCTTCCAGATTAGTGAGCCATTCGTCGGGGGTTGGGTAATGCCCCTCACTCCCAGAATCATTGGCTAGTTCGTCCTGAAACTGTTCGGCTCCCGGAAAAGCCCAGGGAGAGTTACGGCTAGAGTGCGGACGAAAGCCAGGGGTATTCCCCGGATCAGCCATATTGCGAATGAATAATTGGTGATCAGGATAGCGCAGCTGCATTTCAGTCTCGAAGTGACCGAAGTGCATCATACGGGACGCCAGATTGTTACCAATAAGAACAATGCGGGAATCTTTTTCTACCGATAGGCCAGAAGTACCGGAATTAGAGCAACTGCTTAGTCCGATGGCTATTATGACCGCACCTAATATACCGAATACACCATCGGTAAATTTCTTTTGAAAGGTTATCATCTAATATTGTTGTGTTTTCGGTATTTATCTTACCGCGACTCACAATATACAACAGTTCTGGAAACCATAAAAAAAGCCGGTAGATTTTAGAATCGCATCAGTTAGACCCCCTTTCTTCTCTATCAGCTACAGTGAGGTATACTATTTCTCCTCACGAAACTTTACCACACTTTGCCGTTCACGATTTACCGTAAGTTGAGTGACGTCAGGTCGGGAGTAATGTCCGGAGGGGTCAAAATTCTGCCGTTCTTCGCGAACTTTTTGGTGATCTAAGGTAGCAGTAAATAATCCTTCCCCACCTACCTGCGGTTCCAGTAGCCACTGCCCATCGGGGGAAGCTACGCAGGAGCCACCGTCGGTCAAATACTCATCACTATTTTCCCTGATTCGCTCCGCTTGCGGCACATTGTCAGGAATATCCGACTTTCGCATTAGTGCCGATACTGAGATCACATAAGAGCGGGCTTCTTGGGCAATAAAGCGGGTAATATCTTGGGTGTTTCTGATAGAACCCGGCCAAACCGCTACGTGTACGTCTTCGCCCTGAGCGTATAATGCAGCCCGGGGCAGTGGCATCCAGTTTTCCCAGCAGTTCAGCCCTCCCACGGTAAATGCTCCCAACGGATGCACGCGCAGTCCGTGACCGTCACCGGGCGACCAAGCCAATCGCTCGTCGTAAGTCGGCATCAACTTACGGTGTACCGAACCAATTTCTCCTTTAGTATTAATATACACCAGCGAGCAGTAAACACTGTGCCCACCCCGGTCAAGTGCCCGCTCTATGCATCCAAGATATACCGCAATTTGCTTTTGCTGCGCCAGCTTTTGTAGTTCTTTCAGATGCTCCGCTACGACCACTGCCTCACGAAGATAAAGCGCGTGTAGCTCCTTTTGAACGGGTGAGTTGAATTGAGCACCATTCGTTCGCTCCAACCAAAACGGATAACCAGGCGCCAACGCTTCTCCAAACGCTACCAACTGGCAGTTTTGATCGGCTGCTTGGCTTACGTAATCAGCCACTTTTTCTAGCGTTGCTTCCCGATTTAGCCATACCGGGGAAATTTGGGCTAGTCCTACGGTGATTTGTTCATCAATTGTCTTCATACCTCACTTACTTTACTTTTGTAGTGTATATCTGATAAACCACGTAGTTGTTCAGCGGCCATCTCGGCGGTGATATCACGTTGGGGGTCGCCGAGCATTTCGTAGCCGACCATGAATTTCTTTACGGTGGCGGAGCGGAGCAAGGGGGGATAAAAATGATGGTGGAAGTGCCATTCCATGTGATCTAAACCGTCAGTAGGAGCTTGGTGAATACCTGCCGAGTACGGGAATGATGTCTCGAACAGATTATCGTACCGAATGGTCAGTTGCTGTAAAATTTCAGCGTAAGCGGTTTTTTCTTCGTTAGTAAACTGCAAAATATGCTGAATATGCCGTTTGCTGATGATCATAGTTTCGTAAGGCCAAACTGCCCAGAAAGGTACTAGTGCCACATAATACTCATTTTCCAGTACAATTCTCTCCTGCTGCTCTAGTTCTAACTTTAGATAGTCTGCCAGCAAACTGCGCTGGTGACGTTGATAGTAATCGCCTTGATGTTTTCCTTCTGTAGCCGGCTCGCTCGGTACTGTACTTTGCGACCAGATTTGCCCGTGCGGATGTGGGTTGCTACATCCCATCATCTTGCCTTTATTCTCAAAAATCTGCACATAATTCACATTCGGATTCGCTCCCAGCGTGCGGTACTCATCTTGCCATAGCTCTATTACTTTTTCAATGTCGGCTACTGGTAGTTCGGGTAAAGTGAGATCGTGGCGGGGCGAGAAACAGACTACCCGACAAATTCCAGTTTCGCTATTAGCTCGCAACAACCCACCTTCCTCAAAAGTACCGTTGGGGCTTTCTTGATTGAGGGCGGCAAAATCATTGGTAAATACAAAAGTGCTTTTGTAGTCTGGATTTTTCTTTCCGCCCGCTCGTTCATTACCGGGACACAAGTAGCATTTGGGATCATACTCCGGTCGTTTTTCTTCCTCCGATTTTTCTACCTGTCCTTGCCAAGGCCGCTTAGTACGGTGGGGGGAAACCAGGATACACTCTCCAGTTAGCGGATTATAACGACGGTGCGGGTGATCAGTAAGGTTGAAGCTCATTTTAATAATGATTGATGAGTAATGACTGATGATTGATGCTACCGTGGCGCAGACGAACAAATAATGCTGTATGTAATTCTAGGGTCACCATACATTAGTCATTATTCATTCATCATCAATCATTATTTCGGTTCCATTTACGATATCAGCGATATATACTTCTAGATCTAGGTCAAATTTTTCTTTGTACGTTTGGGCGAGTTGGTTGGCAATACGATCAATTTCAGCTTCTTCAATAAGGTTAATGGTACAGCCACCAAAGCCACCGCCCATTTGTCGTCCGCCTAAAACGGCTGGTTCGTCGCGGGTTTGATTAACCAGAAACTCAGTTTCGGGTACTGTTATTTCATACTCGTGCTGCATACCGTGCTGCGACCCGTACAACTTCTGACCGAAGGTGGCTAAATCTTGATTCGCAAGTGCCTGGCAAGCATCTAGCACCCGCTGGTTTTCTTTTACAATGTAAGCACAGCGACGATAGACTACTTCATCAAAATGCTCCTGATACTTTTCCAGCATTGGCAGCGTGGCATCCCGCAAGCTTTCTATATTTTCGCTTAACTTCTGTAAAAGAGCAACTCCTTCTTCGCATTGGCTCCGGCGGACATTATACTCTGAGTCGACTAAGGAATGCTTCACCGCACTGTTGAATAACACCAATTTGTATCCGCTAATATCTGCCGGATAGTACTCATATTCCAACGAACGACAATCTAGCTTTAGGGCATGACGATCTTTGCCAAATACGCTGGCGAACTGATCCATAATCCCGCAGTTCATTCCTACAAATTCGTTTTCGGCTTTTTGCGATAGTTTTACCAGATCAACTTTATCAATACTCAGATTAAACAATGTATTTAGACCTACCGCCAGGCCACACTCTAAAGCTGCTGACGATGACATACCTGCTCCTTGCGGAATATTTCCCCCAAAAACACAGCTGAAGGCCGGAATCTGATGACCGAGTTGTTGTAGTTGATCCACTACTCCCAATCCATAATTCGCCCAGCCCTTCTCTGATTTTTGAAAGCTTTGCGAGTTGAAAGAAATGGATTCGTTCAGGTCAAGTGCGTATAAATGAGATTGCTCATCGGAGCTAGGAGCTAAAGCAAAATGGATTTCTTTATCTACCGCTGCCGGAAGTACAAAACCCAAATTATAATCCGTATGCTCTCCAATGAGATTAACCCGACCGGGGGAGCGTACTAGCAAATAGGGTTCGCCGTAGCGGGACTCAAATTCAGATCGTATCGTTTGCTGATTCATTCTAACTACATTGACTAGAGCGTATTTTAGGATATTTTATACTTCGTTGGTCTTGCTTTATATGCTTTTACTATTGAGTCATCCCACACTTGGGCTTCTATATATTTGTCATATTTAAACCTTTTCTCGGCTTGGGATCTTTCCTCAGATGGTAATCCATACTCACTGATCAAATCACTTATTTCGCTTAATAAAAAGATTTGCCCATTACATTCCTTCCGATACGTTGCAAGTTTAGGCTCGTCACTGAACTGAAACGATACCATACTATCGGGATAAGTAAAGCTAATATGTTCGGGGCTAAAATCGGATAGGGGAATTTTCACAACTCCGGGGTTTATATACCAGGATTCTGCCCATTCACATTCTCCTAGTGTAAAATAAAATGGATCATTTCTGGTAGGCTTCCCACCCTTAGATATAAACTGGTCTTTTAACCTCTTTTCCAGAGTAAATCGAAGTTCTATATAATTAGGTGGCCTCTTACTATTCCAGCCCTCCAAGATTTTGCTCTGAATCTCAACAGCTTTCTGATATCCATTTTGCGTGATATTTTGAAAGGAACCATTGCTTGTTTCATAGTAGTGATATAGATATTCTGGTACCATTCGCTACGATCTATAAAGCCCAATCTCAGTGAAACCTGTTAACCAGTTATTTGAAATTTCTACCAGTAAATAGTATACAATGCTGCCAAAATACCGATGATGAGCAGTGCCCCAATGTTGAATTTGGCACTAGTCTTAAATAACCCAGAATCAATCTCCACTGAGTTAGGTTGATCTTTGCCTTTTCCTTCCATCAGACTCATGATAATAATGATGGCTGCTAAGATTAAGAAAACGATGCCCATTCGGTTGATAAACGGTATATCAGGGGTTACAAACTTAAATAGGGTAGAAAGCGGTATGGTTAGAATAGCCGCAGTGAGCGCTGCTTTAGGGGTAGTCTTTTTCCAAAATACGCCAAATACGAAAATGGCAAACACACCCGGCGAAACAAATCCGGTATACTCCTGAATAAACTGGAAAGCTTGATCCAGCACTCCCAATGCCGGAGCTACAAAGCAGGCAATTACGAAAGCTACTAATACCACAATCCGTCCGGTACGTACTAAGGTTGCTTCCGAAGCACTTTTATTGAAGTAGTGCCGATAAATATCCATAGTGAAAATGGTGGACGTACTGTTGGCCATAGAGGCAAGTGACGAAACGATAGCGGCAGTAAGGGCAGCAAAAGCCACTCCTTGCAATCCATTAGGAAGCAAGCCCAGCAAAGTAGGGTACGCCCGATCAGGTTTAATGAATCCAGTATCTGGGTCAGTCATGGTTTGGGTAAAAGTCCCCGCTAATTCCTCATTTTGCACAATCACGTAAGCGGCAATGCCAGGAATTACTACGATTAAAGGAATTAATAATTTTAAGAATCCGGCGAAGAGTACCCCTCGTTGGGCATTGTCTAGATCTTTAGCGGCTAATGCTCGCTGGGTGATGTACTGGTTAAAGCCCCAGTAGCTCAAATTCACAATCCACATACCACCAATCAGTACGCTCAAGCCAGGTAAGTCTAAATAAGCGTCGCGGGTGCCTCCCTGCCCATCGGTAATCATCATCTCACCTTTGTTGATAATCATATTAAAGTGATCGGGCGCTTCAGCACGTAAACGAGCTAGTCCGCCTAGCACATCGCCATCTCCCACAATTTCCAAAGCCAGATAGGTAGTTACTAGTCCCCCAAGTACTAAAAAAATTACTTGAACCACGTCAGTCCAGGCAACCGCGGTCAATCCTCCGTAAATTGAGTAAATCATCGCGAAAACTGCCAGTCCAATTACGGCGTAGGAAAAAGGAATACCCATTACAGTCTCGATACTGAGTGCGCCCAGGTAGATCACTGAGGTAAGGTTCACAAATACGTAGACCAACAGCCAGAATACGGCCATTACCGTCCGTACCGTATCGTTGTAGCGATCGGCCAGAAACTGAGGCATGGTGTAGATTTGCTTTTTGATATAGACCGGCAGGAAGAATTTACCAACCACCAACAATGTAGCTGCTGCCATCCACTCATAAGTAGAAATAGCTAATCCAAGAGCGTAGCCCGAACCAGACATTCCAATAAACTGCTCAGCCGATATATTAGAAGCAATCAGGGAAGCACCAATGGCCCACCAGGGTAGCGAGCGACTTGCCAAAAAGTAATCTTGTGAATCTTTTTCGTGCCCCTTCTTGTCACGCGACACCCATAGTCCCAGTCCCACAATGAATAGGCAGTATACTAGGAAGACAATAATGTCTAAAGTAGAGAATCCCATAGTTTGGTAGTTAGGTTATTGTTCGAGAATACAAGTATACTAATTCTTCTACGTATCCTTACCTTTGGGCTGATTTTGCCAGCAAATTTTCGTTCATTTAGTTCATAAAAAATGAAGCTCAAAAAATTTTGGATAGAACTTAAGAATGGTAGTAGCGTTTGCTTTGTTGGTGTGACTGCATGGACAGAAGAAGATGCTTTTAATTTAGTTCGGGAGAGAATTGAGAAGGTAGATTTTTCATCGGATCTGAGAAGTGTGAAAGAAGTTTTTTCAATTAATGATCTGGATCAAGGACATATTCTTCCGAATATGGACGAATTTGTATCACGAGGTATTTGGTTTCCTACAGGATTCCGGTAAAAGCAAACTTAGAAATTTAGCCTTTGCAACTAACTATATATATTTTCTTAACTCTCTCTATTAGCCTGGCTAAGGGACAGACTATTCTTTCGCAGAAATTTTACGAGGATGGTACACTTAAAGCCGAAGGAATAGAAGGTGAACTGGGTAAGGAAGGCTCCTGGAAGTTCTATTATCCAGATGGAAGCACAAACTCTATCGAGGAGTACCGACATGATATGCTCCACGGTAAGGTAGAGTACTATGATTTTGGCGGTGCATTGATTGGCGAAGAAAACTGGCAGCGGAATTTACTTCAAGACTCAGCTTACTATTATTACTCTAACGGCTCAATTGAAAAGAAGGGAGTTTACAAAAACGGATTGTACGAAGGCAAGTGGCAATTTTTCTACAAAGATGGTCAACTAAAACGATTGGGAAGTTATCAACAGGGCTTACCTGATGGCGATTGGATATTCTATCACGAAAATGGAGAACTGTGGCAAATCGGCTCTTTTATGGGTGGAAAAGAAAGCGGTGAATGGAAATTCTACACTCCCAAGGGAAAACTAGAATATACAGGGCAATTTGAGAACGGTGAGCGCGTAGGCAACTGGTACCGCTACACGGCTCGTGGTAAAAAGAAAAAGATGAAATGAGAGATATGAAAACTGTGTAGAAAGGTGATAAATGGCGAGAGCGTTTTGCGTAAAGGTTGGCGGAACGGAAACAACTACCGAAATTGAAGCTCTGGCAATTTCTCCGTAATATGTACAACCTACTTTTACAACAACCTATGAATAATTTCTTCTGCTACATTCTTATTCTTTCAAGTGTTATCTTCTTCTCCTCTTGTGAATCTTCTCAATCGTCTGAATCAGAGAACGAGGCTGCTTTTAACCAGGCTGCCACAAATGGAGTGTTATTCAACGAAGGCCTGGAAAGGTGCCGCCGGTTCGTGACCGGCTGGCTCGAGCAGGCTGATTCGGAAACCGGACTAATCCCTCGCAACTTAGAAGAAAGTGCCGACATCTGGAACGCTAAAGATGCCGCGGCAGACAATTACCCCTTTATGGTGCTAACCTCCGCTCTTACCGATCAGCCTCTGTTTGAAGGAAAAATGATGGATATGCTGCGTACCGAAACCGAACTAACATCCCGCTGGGATGCGCTACCCGATACTTACTCTTTTGTAAAAAATGCTTTTATCACGGAGCAGATTGATACCGCTGATATCATGTTCGGATCTTCCGAATATATTAAAGATGGCTTATTACCATTGACTGAATGGCTTGGTGCTAGTCCGTGGTCGGAACGGATGATCAGCATACTGGACGATATGTGGAAACACGCTCCAATTGAGACTCCCTACAGAAATATAGTTTCTACCAATGTGGAAGTAAACGGTGAGATGCTTCAGACGTTAGCCCGCATCTATTGGATGACTGGCAATCAGAAGTATCTGGATTGGGCCATTCGGCTGGGAGATTACTATCTGTTGAACGATCATCCTCCTACCCAAAACTTTGAGTCATTGCGCTTGCGCGACCACGGCTGCGAGATTGTATCCGGCTTATGCGAACTCTATGCTACCGTTCACTACGCCGAGCCTGAGAAAAAGCAATCTTACAAAAAGCCCCTGCACACTATGTTAGATAAAATCCTGGAAGTAGGCCGTAACGAACACGGCTTATTTTATAATGTAGTAAATCCGCAAACTGGTGAGGTTCTGAACGAAGGCATTGCTGATAACTTTGGCTATACGCTCAATGGATTTTATACGGTGTACCAACTCGATTCGATAGAAGCGTACCGGGAAGCTACGCTAAAGGCCCTGAATTCACTAAATGAACACTATCGTAACTTTGATTGGGAAAATGGCTCATCCGACGGCTATGCCGATGCGATTGAAGGAGCGTTAAATCTCTATAATCGTGAGCCAGTTGCTTCGGTGGCTCAGTGGTTGGATAGCGAAACTCAGGTGATGTGGGCTATGCAACAGGAAAGCGGAATTATTGAAGGCTGGCATGGTGACGGAAACTTTGCCCGAACCACTATCATGTACTGCCTCTGGAAATCGCAGGGTGTAACCGTAGCTCCCTGGCGAAGCGATATTAGACTGGGCGCAATACGAGAGAGTAACGACCTACTAATCAGTCTTACTGTTGATAAGGATTGGGAAGGAAAACTAGTATTTGACTCGCCTCGCCATCAAACAGTGATGAACTTACCTACTGACTGGCCCCGCATCAACCAGTTCCCGGAGTGGTTTACCGCTAGAAAAGATTATCAATACGAGCTTACAGATATTAATCGAGACAGCCCGGAAGTGTATACAGGAGAACAACTACAGAATGGCATCCTACTTAACGCCGAGCTAGGGGAGCATCAGTTTTCATTAAAAAGGATAAAGTAATTTCCATTTCTAAAGTCAGCTACTGCTGCCAGATTGTTTTTTTGTTCTTAATCTTATCTTCTTTATCATAGTCACATACAAACACCACATCACCTTGACAATTGTAGACAGCATTACCACAAATACAACATAGCGCTCCCGACACGTAAGGAATAAACACGGTCTCTCCTTTGTACTCACCCTGATCCACTCTAAATACTTGACAAATATCTTGATCTCCAGCTTGCTCAATCATCTCTTTGAGCCAGGGCAGATCGGTAGCCTTATCCTGGTTGCAGGCAAAAGCAGTACGTTCTTCTAAATCGTCAAACTCAGATGCTTGGCAGCCAAGCATTGCAAGACAACACAAAAGTATTATTGGTTTCATAGCAATAGGCTTTTTATTGTGACCACAATTGGTGCAAAAAGGTTGGAAAGACAAGCAGATGAAGAATAATGAATGATGATTAATGACTAATACTTCAGACAGTTCATTAATCATTAGTCATCAATTCACTAGGATCATCAGTCCAAAAAAAAGATTAAGGCACAAACTAGACAGAAAATTCAGTCGCATGGTGTGGTGAAAATCAGCTTGGGAGCGATTTTTTCGAGTTCGGATGTACCAATAAGAAAAATACCCTAACACGGGTAGCAAAGCAATTAAATATAATCTGGCTGGAAGTTCACCAAAATAGGCTCGATAGTATAGCCAGAAACCTAGAGTAGCAAATCCAAAAAAAATGGCTGTGAAGTGGAATGTCCCCAAGATACCCAGCCGATAACTTAGCGTAAAGTCCCCTCGTTTAGCATCTTCATCGTGCTGATAAATCTGGGTCATAGGGTACGAGCCCCACAGCATGAGCGACGAAAGAGTGGCTCCCAGCCACATTTCAGGTGGCTGAGGAAATAGCAGAGAAGTACCGCTCACCCCCACGTACACCATCAAGAAGGTAAAGAAACCTTGAAAGAATCCGGCAACCAACCAACTACCAATAGCATACTTCTTCAGGCGAATTGACGGATGACTGTAGGCTTTAGAGACCATTCCGTAAATAAACAGCATAATGGCAAACTCTACGCTCACTATTAAGCCTAGAATAATTGCAATTACATCAAGCAGCAACGAAACTCGGTACAGCTCCAGTTGCACGGGCGGCGGATGCTCTAAGCCGCCGATGCTTCCCTCGTCTTTATCAAAGAAACTATTGTAACCGTTGCTGGCCGGGTATAATAAGAAGTGGATAATAAAGAAAATCAGCAGCGCATCTATTACCGAAAAATCTTCGGCCACGCTGAGGGCAAAGAGATAGATAGGAAGGAGAAAAAAGGAAAAAGGGATCCGTAAATGGAGCCAGGTAGACCGAGAGATCATGGCGAAGCAGTAGTTTTCTTAGCTTCATTCCAGTATTCCTCCATCTCATCCAAGGTCATGTCTTTCACATTCTTATCCTGCTCATACGCCCGCTGCTCAATATGCTGGAAGCGTTGCATAAATTTTCGATTCGTTCGCTCCAAAGCTTCTTCAGGGTTGATTCCGGCAAAGCGGGCGTAGTTAATCAGGGCGAATAACAAATCCCCGAATTCATCCTGGGCTTCTGCCAGGTTACCCGAAGCTTCTGCCTCCTGAAACTCCTGCATTTCTTCTTCTACTTTATCCCAAACCTCCGTCTTTTCACTCCAATCAAACCCTACGCCTCGGGCTTTTTCCTGCATTCGGAATGCTTTTAGCAAGGCTGGTAATGATGATGGAACTCCACTTAAAGCTGATTTACGAACGTTGCCCGCGAGGCGCCCCTCTGATTCCTTCAACTTTATCTGTTCCCAATTTTGCTCTACGGTACCCGCATCGTTAGCTTCCGTATCACCGTAGACGTGGGGGTGCCGACGGATTAGCTTATCACATATACCATTCAGCACATCACCGATGTCAAATACCTGCTTCTCGCTAGCAATCTTGGCGTAGAAAACTAGATGCAGGGCTAAATCTCCTAATTCATTGCGAACTTCGCTCAGATCGCCACTCAAAATGGCATCCGAAAGTTCGTAGGTTTCTTCAATAGTTAGATGACGGATACTCTCGATAGTTTGCTCCCGGTCCCAGGGGCACTTTACCCGCAATTCCTCCATAATTGTCAGCAGCCGATCAAATGCTTCTAGGGCAATCTTGCGGCGTTCGTTTATTGGTTCGTTCATAGTTCAAAGGGTTTAGTCCACGGTCAACGGTCGCTAGTCCACAGTAGGTTCCCAACCTGATTAGTAATTCACTACTAGCCGTCGACTATGGACTATTAACTACCGACTAACAACATTAAACATTTCTCGCAGAAACTTTGCTCCGTTTACACCCGTTTTACTCCAGTAATATTATCTTTGTACGAAATACTGAAGTTATGACCACGATATTGTTAGCCATAGGATTCATTGCCCTTTTCTTTGTAATGATGAGTGTTCGGCTCATTTTCTTGAAAAATGGGGAATTTAAGGGTACTTGTGCTTCTCAAAGTCCATTCCTGAATAAAGAGGGAGCCACCTGCGGCTACTGTGGTAAAGAAGTGGGGAAGGGCGAAGCCTGTGGCAATCCTGACTCAGAAGTAAACAAAGTATTGGCGAAGTTCGACTGATTCTTTTATTTCGCTACCCTCAGCTTATTGTTTTAGCAAAATCTTACAAACCACAATTTATCTTTGGCACTTATCACATCAATATCCGGTATCCGGGGCACTATTGGCGGCTCAGCCGGAGAAGGACTTACCCCCATTGACACGGTTAAGTATACGGCTGCCTTTGGAACTTATCTGAAACAGCAGCACGAAAAAGTAATAGTGGTCATCGGACGCGATGCCCGCATCTCAGGTGAGATGGTTGCTAAGTTGGTGGGTGCTACCCTACAAGGCTTAGGCATTGATGTATTGGATATTGATTTAGCGACAACCCCTACCGTGGAGCTGGCTGTAGTTGATGAGAAGGCGCAGGGTGGTATCATAATCACTGCTAGTCACAACCCTGGTCAGTGGAATGCTCTTAAACTGTTAAACGAAGCCGGAGAATTTATCTCAGCCGAAGCCGGAAAAGCGGTACTTGACTTGGCAGAAGCAGCTGATTTTGATTTTGCTACTGTTAATAAGTTAGGTGCGTACCAACGGATTGAAGGTGCTACCGAAAAACACATCGAGACAATACTAGCTTTGCCCGAAGTAGATACGGAAGCAATTCGGGAACGAAATTTTAAAGTCGCTATTGACTGTATTAATTCGGTCGGTAGTATCGCTGTGCCGATGCTACTAGAGAAATTAGGGGTAACCCAGATAGAAAAATTCTATTGCGAGCCTAACGGTTCATTCGCCCATAACCCCGAGCCTGTCCCTGAAAACCTAAATCATATTTGTGGTAAGCTAGAGCAAGGTTCTTTTGACTTGGGTATCGTGGTTGATCCTGACGTAGACCGCCTTGTCTTGATTCAGGAAAATGGCGACCCTTTTGGTGAAGAATATACACTAGTTGCCGTAGCTGATTATATCTTGGGGTTGAATGGTGGTGGGAACACTGTTTCCAACCTTTCTTCTTCGTTGGCACTACACGATGTGACCGAGAAGCACGGAGGAAGTTACACTGCCGCTGCCGTAGGTGAAGTAAATGTGGTGAAAGCCATGAAGGAGACTGATGCTATTATTGGCGGCGAAGGTAACGGCGGCGTTATTTTTCCCAGGCTCCATTATGGTCGCGATGCCTTGGTAGGAATTGCCCTGTTTTTGTCGCACCTAGCAAAGTTTGGCAAGCCGATTTCTCAACTAAAAGCGAAGTATCCGCAGTACCATATTTCCAAGAATAAAATGGAACTTACTCCCGATATTGATATGACTTCGGTATTGGCTACACTAGCCGAACGCTACGCTAATCAACCCGTAAATACCACCGATGGGGTAAAAATTAGCTTCGACCGAGAGTGGGTACACTTACGCAAATCCAATACTGAGCCCATCATCCGCATTATTTCCGAATCCAACTCCCGCGCTACGGCTGAGCATCTGGCGAATAAACTTATCACCGATATCCGAGAGATTATTAATACCAACCATTAGAGGAAAAATTATTCAGCTTCAGAAATCTTCATTTTGACTTCTCTACGGTTGTAGTCAATTACGAATCCATATCGTTTTAATGCTTCTGAACCAAGAATACCGTTTATTTTAACGGATGATCCGCTGTTTAGGGAGCGAATAAGTCCAGACAAGTCCAGCGCAATATAATCAGCACGTATCGTTTGGGAGCCTACTCGCAAATCCATATCGTACACGCTGACCAATCCCTTCATACTGGTGCCTAGCCCAGCTATTTGAAACCCATTTAAAGAAGTGCGAGTATGACAAGAAAATCCATATCGCTTGGCATCATTACTATGGATAATACTTACATCCGCCCCAGTGTCTAACAACAAAAAAGCTCGTTTACCATTAATTGTCCCCCTTACAATCGGCTGATCCCGCATGACGGCTAACTCAACTACCTCGTACTGATCTTGCGCCATCAATGGAAGGTGGCTACCCAAGATGAAACAGATGATGATGAGTAAAATCATGGTACCTGCGGATAGAAGTGTTTTGAGTACAAGAAGAGTGCTAACCCATAAAATGATGATTCGCACGGATTTGACCGCTTCCTATGTTTCCACTTTGTTCATTCCCGCACGCTGATCGGCCAATACCGAACAGGATGGGGCTTTTGCTTATTCTTGCCTTAGCGACTGAACGGGATTGGTAGAACCAGTTTTGATTGTTTGAAAACCAACCGTAGAGAGTGAAATAATGAGCAGAATAGTAGCTGGAATCAAAAATATCAGCCAACCAATATTTACTTGGAAGGCAAAATTATTGAGCCAATGCTGTACACCGAGATACACCAGCGGTAAGGCAATAATATTAGCGAGAAGAATAAGCCGGATGAAGTCTTTAGAAAATAAATAGACCATGCTGGACAATGTAGCTCCTAGTACCTTTCGGATAGCAATTTCTTTCACGCGCTGGGATATCATAAATGTAGCAAGCCCAAACAATCCCAGACAAGCCACTATCAGAGCCAGACCGGAAAATAGCCCGAACACTCGACCAAACTGCTGGTCGGCAGCATACTGGCGGTCGAAGTAATCGTCTAGGAAAAAATACTCAAAGGCATTCCCTGGGAAGGCACTTTCGTATTGATCCTCCACAAAGGCCACTGTTTTAGTTGGGTTTTGCATATTGAGTTTAATAGTAAAGTATTGCCCGGAGAATCCTAGAACAGGAAAAAATAGGATAGGGTCATAATCATCCTTAAGTGATCGTTGGTGGTGATTCTTGATTACTCCTACAATTTCACCCTCCCAATCTTTGGGGCCCAATCCAAAGTAAATTAATTGAGCAATAGCTTCTTCAGCACTTTGATAACCCAGTGATGCAAGCAATTTCTCATTGATCATTACCGGTACAGGGTTTACTCCCTCAAATCGTGATTGTAAACGATCTTCTTCTCTGAAGTTACGGCCTGCTACTAGTTCAAAACTATAAGTATCAATGAACTCTTGGTCGATATAGAAATGAAAAGCAGATACGTTGGCCTCGACACTTTCATCCCTATTTCTAATCCCATTCATTTGAGAAATCAACTTTCCAGGGATTTCACTTGATGGAGCCATATTTTGGATGTTAGGATCTCTTTTTAGCTCAGTTTTAAAAGTTTCCAATCTGTGCCGATACGTTGAATCAGCCACACGTGGGGATTTGACTACCAGTAGCTGTTCTTGTTCGTAGCCCAAGTCTTGGTTCCGCATAAACGAAACCTGTTTAAACACCATCAGCGTACCAGCAATAAGTGCTACCGAGATTACAAATTGAGCTCCTACCAGGGTTTTGCGCATCACAATGCCAGTGCCCGATCGAAAAAACTTTCCTTTAAGCACCGTAACCGCTCGAAACGAAGAGAGTACCAGAGCGGGGTACAAACCTGCCAGGCATGATCCCAACAACACGATGCTTACCAGTACGAGCCAAAATCTAGTATCGTGGAGTAGGTTAAGCTCCCAGAGGCTAGTGCCTATATTTTTTCCAGTGAGTTGGTTAAAATAAGGTAATGCTACTACAACTATTATTAATGCCAGTACTATCGCCAAGAAGTTCAGCAGCACCGATTCAAGTAAAAATTGGACAACTAATTGCGACTTGGAGGCACCCACTACTTTGCGTAAGCCCACCTCACGGGCACGTTCAATGGATTTGGAAGATGAGAGATTGATGTAGTTAATCCAGGCAATAACCAGGATCAATACAGCAATTAACGTGAGAAAATAGATTGTTTGTTCATTACCATGTACTTCACGCTCTTTGGTAAGATTAGGGGATTTAAGATGGATATCAAGTATAGGTTGTAAACGAAAGCGGTACTCCCACCCCAATTCTTCGGTTACGTCTCCTAGATATTTCGATACAAATTCAGGAAGCTTGGTTTCCAGTTGCTGGGGATCTGCTGAAGGAGTTAGCCGTACATAGGTGAAAAACTCAGGCCAGCGCCAATCCCAATTAGGATTCCAGCTATCCCCCCATCCACTTCGAGCAAAATAAGAAACTAAGATATCGAACTTAATATGAGAATTTTCTGATACATCTTTAAAAACACCAGTAATAGTCAAAGAGCGACCACCATCCAGAAGCAGCGTTTTGCCTAGCGGATTTTCTGCGCCGAAAAATTTTTCGGCCACTGTTTCCGAAATTACTACCGAACTAACATCATCTAAAGCTTGAGCAGGATCGCCGTAGATAAAAGGAAAAGAAAACATCGTGAGAAAAGAAGGGTCTACACTGTAAACGTGTTCTTCATTGAATACTTTGGTGTTGCCAACTTCATCTACGTACGACCAGGCAGCTATATCTCCCATAAATATAGACTGATGCACTGCCCTAGCATATGCTTCAACTTCCGGAAAATCAGCCTCTAATGCCGGACCTACACCCGGATGAGTGGCAGCACTCTTAGTTTCGTTCACATCGTGGATAACACGATAGATACGGTCACCATCTTGATGAAATTGGTCATAGCTTAGCTCAAAAAGCACGTACTGCATGATCAGAAAGCAGGCAGCTAGCCCTAAAGCTAAACCGAAAGCATTGATAGCTGAAAATGCTTTACTTTTGACTAGATTTCGGAAGGCGATTTTGAGATAATTTTGGAACATATCGGGGTTGGTTACATAATGCGAAGGAGCATTTTTCTTGAATGAAGAAGGTCTACAAAACAGCAGCACCTCTTTGACAAATAGCCATTTTGCCTTTTGAAGGCCGTATTTATTTACTCGGAAATAAAAAGCCTCATAAAGATCGCCCTGAACTTCGTCCAGTAACTCAGCAGCGCAATACCACTCCAAAAATCGGTTTGCCCACTTAGGAGGAGCTACCGATGACTTATTATCTCTTTCTGCGGCCATTGGGTTAATTGAATTTGGGAATTAAAGACCATAGCTTCAGACGGTTCTCCCGAAGTTGAGAAATAACCTGGTATCCGTAGGGGGTAGCTTCAAAGAGCCGTTTGCGCCGCCCACCCCGTTCAGCAGTAGCCTCACCCATCTGCGAGCGGAGCATTCCCTTTTTTTCCAGCCGTTTTAGTACGGTATGGATGGCGGGAATAGAAATTGTATTACCCGTTTTCTCTTCGTAGGCTTGCGCTACCGAAACCCCATAAGCTTCGTCCACAATCATCACCAGAAGTAATACGCTTTCTTCTAATTGACCTAAGTTTGGTAGCATATCATATATCATTAATACTTGTATAACAAATATATGATATTTATTCAAACTTCCTACCGTAAGTCAGACTAACAGTTATTTGGTACACAACGAGAAGGATATCACCCTTTCATTAAGGACGATTAAGTTTGCCTAACATTACACTGACTAAAGAAAAAGGAGGAAAACTATACTAAGCGAGATGCTATTTTGAAAGTTGTTTTTGTGGTATCGGTATTTTATTACTCATCCTGTAAACACTCCACTGGGTTTACCCGAGCAGCTTTGACGGTTTGAAATCCCACCGTAAGCCAAGCAATCAAAAGTGCTAACAAACCCGCACTAGCAAAGTACCACCATTCCAGGTCGATCCGATAGGCAAAGCTTTCCAGCCAATTTTTAACAATGAAGTAGCTGATGGGTAAGGCAATTACAATGGCGATCAGCACCATTTTGGTGAAATCACCGGATAAAAGTTGCACAATCCCCCAATTGGTAGAACCCAGGATTTTACGGATGCCAATTTCTTTGATTCTTCTTTCGGCCGTGAAGGCGGCCAAGCCAAATAGTCCTAAACAGGAAATAAGAATAGCGATTACTGAAAAATGTTTGGATAGATTAGCCACTCTCTGCTCAGATATATAGTGTGCTTGATATTCTTCATCTAGAAATCTAAACTCAAAAGGAACACCTGGATTGAATTTGTCATAGAGTTTTTCCAACCTTGTTATTGTCTCTCTTTCTTCACCTGCTTGTATTTTGACAACAACAGTATTGGCATCTTCTGGCAAAAAAATCAAAAACATGGGCTTTATTTCTTCATAGAGTGATTGAAAATGGAAGTCCTTTACGATTCCGATAATTTCCCTCTCTCCTCTGATATTTACCACTTTCCCAATCGGATCGGTTAGTCCCATGGTCTTAATTGCTGTTTCGTTAAGGATGATTTTTTCACCTTCATTATTAAAATTTTTGGAAAAAGAACGGCCTTGTAGTAATTCGATACCTAGTGTTTCTACATAGTCGTATCCAACTCTAGTAAAAGTATATTGAATTGGTGAGCGACCTTCTCCGCCGTAACCACCGCCAGAGTTGTCGAAATCGGAAATACTTCCTTCAAGTACTGTAGCATTTATGACTCCTACCGTACTTTTTGCCTCATGTAAAAATGATTCAATATTTTCAATCAGTTTTCCTTCTTTTTCAAAAGTAAGTATGTTGTCTTTTTCGTAACCAAGGCTTTTAAACTGTACAAAGTCAATTTGCTTGGTTATTACCATAACCGAGACGATAAGTATAATTGAGATACTAAACTGAAAAACAACTAATCCTCTACGGGTGATTATTTCACCAATTGATGTTCTCAAATTTGCCTTTAGTACTTCGTTAGGCTTCAATCTTGAAAGGAAGAATGCAGGGTAACTCCCAGAGAGGAATCCAGTAAGAATAATAATCAGCAAAGCAACTAATATGAGAGTAATATCCGGACTAAGCGCTAGTTGCTTGCCCGTAATTACATTGAATTGAGGAAGTAAAAGAAGAACAAGTAATACAGCGATAAGGGATGAGATAAAAACCAACATCACAGACTCTCCCATATACTGGAAAACGAGTACCTTTCTAGACACACCTATGGTTTTTTTAATACCTACTTCCTTCAATCGCCTAGATGCTTGCGCTGTAGAAAGGTTCATGAAGTTAATACAAGCAATCAATAAGATAATGATTGCTACACCTGAGAAAAGTATCACATAATTTATTCTTCCCCCAGCCTGTTTACCGTTTTCATAGTGGCTGTGTAAATACCGTTCAGAATAACGTTGAGTAAACATAGTGCCAATCCACTCAGGATGTTTTTCACCATACAAAGGCTCTAGCTTTGATCTATAAAAGTCGTTGATCTTAGCATTGAACTGATCGATGTCTACACCTTCCTTTATTGTAATGTAAACACTTGGGTTATTGCTACCCCAATCATTATCACTTGGGTGGCGCTTATCTAGGTATAGCTTATTTGTCAATAAAAAGTCAAACTGCTCAGATGTATTGACATTCGCTATATCAAATACTCCTGAAACTACATAGTCACCAGCATAGATAGCTTCTCCATCAGTATTATCAACCACATTTATAACCTTACCTATTACATTATCTTCTGAATCGAAAATATTGGTTGCTAGCTCTTTAGATATTACAATAGCGTTCTTGTCTGCCAGTACACGATCTGCCTCCCCTTGAATTAATTCGAAAGAGAATACTTTGAAAAAATCTTTCCCAGCCATTTGCCCACTCGCTTTTATCTTTTTCTCATTAAAAGATAATATGGCGCTCGAGGCCTCATCTACTACTGGCACTACGTATTCTATCTCACCTAGTTCTTCTATTAGAGAAGGAGCCAATAAGTCTGAATTACTTTCATGTGTTATAATACCTTGTTCACCCCTATCAACATTCCTCAATACTTGATATAGTTGATTTTCATTTTTGTGGAATTTATCTATTGACAATTCATCGTTTACCCACAGAACAATTAATAGAGCGCAAGCCAAACCGGAGGATAAGCCGACTAAGTTGATCAGGAACGTGCTTTTGTAGCGTTGGAAATTGCGGAGAGTAAGGATCAGGTTATGGCGTAGCATCGCACGATGGTTAGCAGGTTGGTATATTTTAAACGATTTAATAAAAGCGGGACGAAAATGGCGAATCACATTCCAGGCGAATTGCCGCTGGGCTTTCTCGGGTAATTCTGCATACTGCTGCTCGAAGAGCTCGAACAAGTTGCCTTCAATCTCCTCGAGATAATCCTCTCGGCAGAACCATCGTAGGAAACGAAGGGCTTGTTTCGGTGGCAAAAGCTTACTCATCCCGCAAGCATTCCACTGGGTTTATCCGTGCGGCTTTCACAGTTTGCAACCCTACTGTCAACCAGGCGATGAGTAAAGCAACTAGTCCCGCTCCAGCAAAGTACCACCACTGCAATGAGATACTGAAAGCGAAATTCTGAAGCCAATACTGAGCCGCAAAGTAGCTAATGGGCAAGGCAACGGTTACGGCGATCAGCACCATTTTCGTAAAATCGCTGGTTAGCAGACGGGTAATACTTATAGCACTGGCTCCTAGTGCCTTACGAATACCGATTTCTTTTAGGCGACGTTCAGCGGTGAAGGCAGCCAAACCAAATAGTCCTAAGCAGGAAATAAGAATAGCTAATCCGGCAAAGTACTTAGAAAGAGTAGAAACACGCTGCTCAGCCGCGTAAAGAGCCTGATACTCTTCATTCAAAAATTTATAATCGAAAGGAAAACCAGGGTAGAGGGTTTGAGAAAGTTGGGTTAGTTGTTGAATAGCTTCTGGTTCTTTCCCCCCCTCAATTTTCACGGCGACTGACCAGGTTCTTGGGGGGGATAACCAAAACATCATTGGCTTCACTTTTTCGTGCAACGATTCAAAATGAAAATTTTTGACTATGCCCAAAATTTCCAGCTTTTCATCTCCTCGCTCTACCACTTCACCTATTGGATTGGTAAAACCTATATGTTCAATCGCCGCTTCGTTGAAAATAATCTTAGCAGTATCAGTGCTAAACTCTTGAGAAAATGTTCTGCCCTCCTTCATTTCTACCCCTAATAGCTCTAGCATCTCAAAATTAACTGGCATCATCTCAAACTCGGTTCTATCATTAGGGTCTTTTCCGGGCCACTGCACTCCGTAGGTAGCGGCAATATGTCCGGTCATGTCGTGACCCATGCTAGATGCCTGAAGTACCCCCGGTATTTTTCTAATCTCCGCCAGAAAAGTTTCTAGGCTACCTTCTGTCCAGTCTACTCGATCAAAGTAGAGGATGTTGTCTTTATCATACCCTAAGTTTTTGTTCTGTACAAACTCAATCTGCTTGTAAACAACAAATACCGAGGTAATTAAAATAATAGATAAGGTGAATTGTAAAATCACTAAACCTTTACGTGCCCAAAGCTCTCCTACTGATTTATTTAATGCTCCTTTCAAGACCTTAACCGGATCAAATGCGGAGAGATACAAAGCCGGATAGCTTCCGGCAGCCACCCCAGTAATCACAGTAATAGCCAGAAAAGATAAAATCAGAGATAGATTGAAATCTAGATAGATTTGCTTTCCAGTAATCTGATTAAACTGAGGGAGTAGTAGTAGCACTAGCACAACTGCTACAATTAATGAGAGTCCGGCCAGTAGCGTAGACTCTCCTAAGTACTGAACAATCAATGAAGAATGACCAGCACCCACCGCTTTTTTAATTCCCACTTCCTTCAGTCGGCGGGAGGCCCGAGCCGTAGATAAATTCATGAAGTTGATACAGGCGATAAGTAGTATAAAAACCGCGATTATTGAAAATAACCGCACATAGTCTATCCTACCTCCCGCTTGCTGACCATTTTCGTAATTGCCGTACAAGTAATTATCGGAGAAAGGGGCAACAAATAGAGTACGATGGGTAATTTCGCCCTCCGTTTTCCTACTGACAAGATCAGCAACTTTATTATTCAGTGAGCTAACATCGGCATCTGGCTTAAGCAGCACGTACGCTTCTGGCCAGGAAGTGCTCCAGCGAGTAGCCCATCCCTCGTCATCCAACAAAATTTTAAATGATATCACAAAATCAAACTGCACCGAAGAGTGGCGGGGCACATCGGCAAAGATTCCGGTAATTTGATACTGTTCTTCGTGCTGCAATTCTATTGTTTTACCTACCACATTCTCAGTAGTGCCAAACAGGTTTTTGGCTAAGCTTTCTGATATTACGATAGAGCTTTTGTCAGCTATCACCTGATTAGCATCTCCCTGTTGAAGTGGAAAAGAGAATAACTCGAAAAAATCCTCCTCCACAAATTGCCCCATTGCATTAATATCTTTATCACCTAAGGAAAGCGTGTATTCATCCAGACCAAAAGTGGTCACGGCTTGCTCTACCTCAGGCATTTCTTCCTCCATAGTCTGAGCGGTGAGACCAGGTACCCAGGTAGATGTTATCGTCTCACCATTTTGCGTCCGATGTTGCATTACTTGGTACAACTGAGCATCATTCGAATGAAACTTATCTACACTCAACTCATCCTGTACCCACAGAAAAATCAGTAGGGCACACGCCAAACCGGAAGACAAACCGATTAGGTTAATGAAAAAAGTACTTTTGTAGCGTTGAAAGCTGCGAAAAGTCAGGATCAAATTATGACGTAGCATAGCGCGATGAATATTGGGTTGATATACTTTAAACGATTTAATAAAGGCCGGACGAAAGTGCTTCAGCACATTCCAGACAAAATTCCGACGAGCTTTGGCAGACGATTCTTCGTACTGATGTTCGTACAACTCGAGTAGGTTTCCCTCAATCTCCTCGAGATAATCCTCTCGGCAGAACCAGCGGAGGAAACGGAGGGCTTGATTTGGAGGTGAAGGCTTATTCATCTCTTAGGCATTCTATGGGATTCACTTGGGCAGCTTTCACCGTTTGCAGCCCTATGGTTAGCCACGCGATCAGTAAGGCCAGCAGTCCCACTCCAGCAAAGTACCACCACTGTAAATCAATATGAAAGGCGAAGTTTTGTAACCAATGTTGGGTCAAGAAGTAACCGATAGGCAGTGCGATTCCGATGGCTACTACCACCATCTTAGTGAAATCACCCGTGAGCAATCCCACGATGTTAACAACACTTGCACCCAGCGCTTTGCGAATACCGATTTCTTTCAGACGACGTTCAGCGGTAAAGGCAGCTAGACCGAATAACCCGAGGCAGGAGATAAGAATGGCAAGTGCAGCAAAGTACTCCGATAAGGTCGAGACCCTTTGTTCAGCCACATAGAGTGCCTGATAATCATCATCCAGGAATTGATAATCTAAGACGAAACCCGGATTATAGTTACTATAAAGGGTTTGAAGTCCTGCTAGTGCTTCTTTTTCTCTTCCCGCTTGGAGTTTGGCCACCATCCTATTTATAGAAGCCTGCATGACGAAACACATTGGTTTCAGCTCTTCATGGAAAGATTCAAAATGAAAGTCTTTAACCACCCCAATAATTTCCTTTTCGCCGTAAAATTCTACTGTAGTACCAATTGGGGATGTAAGCCCCATCGCTTCAATGGCTGTTTCATTAAAGATGATTTTTGTGGTATCATTACCAAAATTCCGGGAAAAAGATCGTCCTTCTATTATTTCTACGCCTAATGTTTCCAGTAAGTCATAGTTAGCGGTTATCACTTCAAACCCAGTCTCATCGTCCGGCGTTTTTCCTTCCCATTCAATATTTCCAACCGACCAGTTATGCCCCACAATGCGATGCCCAGTGCTGGATGCATTGAGCACACCGGGAATCTTTTTCATCTCGGTCAAAAAAGTTTCTTCGTTTCCATTTAGTCTCCCGGTGATGGGGAAGTAAATGACATTATCTTTATCATAGCCTAGATGCTGGTTTTGTACAAAGGCAATCTGCCGGTGTACTACCCAGACACTAACCATCAGAATAATAGAAAGGGTGAATTGAAAGACCACTAGTCCCTTCCGAGCCCAAACACTTCCTGAAGACATATTTAATTTCCCTTTCAGTATGTTGATCGATCGGAGACCCGATAGGTATAATGCTGGGTACAGACCTGCTACTACTCCAGTAGAGAATGCGATGGTAAGTGCCGATACAATAAGCGTGTGATCAAAACCTAAGGCAAGTTGCTTTCCGGTGATTTCATTGAACGTAGGCAAGGCCAGGGCGACCAGCAGTATGGCGACCATCAATGAAAAAAAGCTGATTAGTACGGATTCTCCGATATACTGGAAGATCAGTTCCTTTCGTCCGGAACCCACTACTTTTTTTATGCCAATTTCCTTTAGTCTTCTTGATGCCCGGGCGGTAGTTAAATTCACAAAGTTAATACTGGCGATAAGCAAGATGATGATAGCCACTACCGAGAACAGCCTAACGTATTCTATTCTGCCTCCTACTCGTACGCCAATTTCATAGATACCATATAGATAGTGATCCGAATAGCGTTCCAGAAACGCGACGCGATTGATATCATCACCAAACCTTTCTTTCAGTGTAGCCTCAAGTTTATCGTTAAAATATTCAACATTGGTTCCCTCTCTTAGGGTCGCAAAAACCAATGGACCACCGCCTCCCCAACTATCAACCCAGGGCTTTTCATCTTTTAAGGCCTCGAAGGTCATAACAAAATCAAATTGTACGGAAGAACGAGCGGGGGTTCCTTTGAAAATACCAGAAACGATAAATTCTCGTTCTTGCTGAAATTCTACCGACTTTCCAACAGCATCTTGCGCAGAATCGAAGAGTCTCATGGCTAGCTCTTCCGACAGCACAATGGAATTTTTGTCAGCTAGCACCTGATCTTTACTTCCGATAAGCAGTTCGTAAGAGAAAATATTGAAGTAGTCTTTACCGACGTACTGTCCCGCTGCTTTCACATTTTTCTCGTCTATGGAAAGTGTAAGACGGTCGTATCCGGGCCAGGAAACAGGGCCAACAGCGGCCACGTATTCTACCTGAGGCATTTCTTCTCTCAAAAAATCAGCCATAGGACCTCTGGTTTCAAAGGAGGTATAGATGCCTTCACTACTATATCCTTTCTCCATTACCCGATAAAGCCGTTCATCGTTGGCGTGAAACTTATCCACACTCAATTCATCCTGCACCCACAGAAAAATCAACAGGGCGCAAGCCAAACCGGAAGATAAGCCAATCAAGTTGATAAAAAAGGAGCTCTTATATCGTTGGAAATTGCGAAAAGCGAGAATAAAGTTATAGTGTAGCATCGCACGATGATTAGAGGGTTGAAACAATTTAAATGACCGAATAAACGCTGGGCGAAAATGCCGCAACACATTCCAGACAAACTGCTTTTGCGCTTTCTTTGGAGATGCAGTATACTGCTGCTCAAAAAGCTCCAGCAGGTTGCCTTCAATCTCCTCGAGATAGTCATTCCGGCAGAACCAGCGCAAAAAGCGTAGAGCATACTTGGGTGGTTTTGGTTTCATTACCCAAAGGAAATATTGGGGATTTGCTGGTAGATGCTGGTGCGTAGCGCGTATTGCTGATCTAGCATCTGCTTGCCGAAAGCGGTGATGATGTAGAATTTTTTCCGACGCCCACCTCGTTCGCTGGTGATGCCGCCAAAACGGGATTTCACAAAGCCTTTGTCTTCCATTCGCTTTAGGGCTACGTGTACGGCACTGATATTGAGCTTTTTACTTAGCTTTTCTTCCAAATCTTCCAGAATAGATACGCCGTAGGCCTGGTCGTGCTGAGCGGCTACTACCAGTAGCACTAATTCTTCAAATTCACCGAGAGAAGGATTTTTCATGAGCAATAATTTACTTAACAAAAGTAAATATAATAATTACTTTCACTTTTGTTATATAAATACTCAACTTTTTACACTGACCTAGAAAATTACCCCCGAAACCACGAACACTTGCAAACCCGCTCGTTGTTGGCGTATTTTGTAGATTCTGTACCTAACCTACCTGACTTATGCAAGTCTATTTAGATAATGCGGCAACTACTGCGCTTGATCCCGCTGTCTTAGAAGCGATGCTTCCCTACATGACCGATCACTACGGTAATCCATCGTCGACTCACGCTCACGGGCGACAGACCCGCTCGGCAATTGAGCAAGCTCGCAAGAAGGTGGCTGAGTTACTGAACGTTATTCCCTCGGAGATTTTCTTTACTTCGGGCGGAACTGAGGCTGATAATACCGCTATTCGTTGCTCTATTGATTCTCATAATCTCCGTCGGGCGATTACTTCTCGCTTAGAGCATCACGCAGTGCTGCACACACTACAGGAGCTGGAGAAACAGAAAAAAATTCAGCTCGATTTTGTAGAGTTTGATGAACGGGGAAATATCGATCTCAATCATCTGGAGGAATTGCTCCGTCAACCTGAACGGGCATTGGTCTCACTAATGCACGGTAATAATGAAATCGGTAACTTGACTGACATTCAGCGAGTGGGCGAACTCTGCGCCGAGCACGACGCTATTTTTCATTCGGATACCGTGCAAACCCTGGCTCACTACCCCATTGATCTGAAAGAAATTCCTGTCCATTGCATTGCTGGCGCGGCGCATAAATTTCATGGCCCTAAGGGCGTTGGCTTATTGTACGTTGCTAAAGGCCATAAGATTTGTCCGCTGCTGCACGGCGGTGGGCAGGAGCGCAATATGCGGGGCGGTACGGAAAACTTATACGGCATTGTTGGCTTCGCCAAAGCCTTAGAACTGAGTCACACTCACATGGATGAGCACACCCAACACATTAAGTCGCTGAAACAACGCATGATTGAAGGGCTGCAAGAACAAATTCCGGGGGTGCAATTCAACGGAATGTCAAGTGATCTGGACAACAGTTTGTACACAGTACTAAACGTAAGCCTACCACCGTCTGAAGATAATGATATGCTGCTTTTCAATCTGGATTTGAACCAGATTTCAACTTCAGGTGGTTCGGCCTGCTCCAGTGGAGCGCAACAAGGTTCGCACGTGCTTCGTGCCCTTCAGTGCGATCCACAGCGAGGTGCGATACGCCTTTCCTTTAGTCGCCATAACACAATCGAGGAAGTTGACTACGTGGTGAAGACCCTAAAATCACTTTATCCAGTAGCCGTCGCGCAGTAAGTGTATAAACTTATTCTTTATTTTTCGTTTGTATGAATACACCTAAATCATCTGTTATATGAAACTGAGCGGTATAGTCATTACTTGTATTCTTAGCTTTCTTCTTTTTGCCTCTGCGTTCGCTCAAGACGCTACCCAAGATAATGTATGGAAAGCCTTGGCCTCAGTTGAGTACAAAATCACCGAAGACGAGTACGGCGAACTCTACGTACCCGAGTTTAGCGAAAAAGCCCAAGAGCTAGAGGGTAAAGTTGTCACTGTGCCCGGTTATATTATTCCGTTCGAGGGGCTGTTTAAACCAGAGCACGTCATCGTTTCATCATTGCCCATCGCATCCTGTTTCTTCTGTGGCTCAGGTGGTCCTGAAACGGTGATGGAAGTATTCCTGAAAGATCCGGTTGATTATACCGAAGAAATGGTGGCCTTCCGGGGAAAACTCAAACTGAATGACGATGATTACGAGCAACTGATGTACATTCTAGAAGATGCTGAACTAGTAGGTCCAGTGGGTAATTAGGATCTAAACGTACTTTTCATCTCTTAAGTGAGAACTTTACCTGCAATTACTTTTCAAGCGTTAGAACCGTAGCTTTTAACTGCCAGCAGCCGCTAAAAGGGTACAAAGGTTTGCATAACTAACACAATAAACGGTTATACAAATAATCTCAAAAAGGGTTGGTTATATAGCAAATTTTAGGCTGTTAGCCTGTAGGATATTACTTAGGTTTGTTTATACACATGTTGTACGCAGTAGACGATACCAAAGAAATAACACAATTATGCCAATCGTACGAAGTAAATCTCAATCACATGATTCAATTGAAGGATTCTATGAGGAATTAGCTCAGAGCGATGAAGCTACTTCCAGTCAAATCGGGAAGACTATGCTAAGTTGGATTAAGAGAATTGAAAAGAAGTTACCCGAAGCGAAGATTTATGCTCTAACTAGCCATATGCATTTGGTATTAATGCCTGGGGAAACATATATAGAAGATTGGGCAGTGAAACTCATTGGAATGGAAAACCATTATACGGTTCAATACCTAATGCCAAGAAAGGATTCACCTTGGTTGAATGCATATGTGACAGGAGAGTTTACTGATTTTGACGAGGCTGTAGCAATGTCCGTTCGCGCAATTCAACTTTGCGAATTGTGGCCAATTGAACAACTAAGAATAAAAAATTAAACTGCGTACAACAACACCTATACGCAATGCCCTTCGGGACACTGCGCATAGCCAAACCGTTGTGAATAATACCATCAGAGAGCTATTACCCTTTACCAAACCATTAAATGACAACAACATGAAAACTAAAATTGCACTTTCAATCCTGGGCGCCATCGCACTCCTTAGCAGTTGCCAACCAGTTGCGTCATCCGAAACTGCCCAGATAAAAAAGGGCATGATCAAAGTAGCGATCATGTACCCAAATGAGGATGGGAAAACTTTTGACATGGACTACTATTCCGGGAAGCATATGCCAATGGTCGCTGGTTTATTTGGCGATCCATTAAAACGGTATGCCATTGATAAGGGAATGTCTGGTCGGACACCCGATGAACCAACTCCCTATTTAGCCGTCGGATATTTTTACTTTGACAAGCTTTCTGACTATGAAAGTGCTTTTGGATCAAATGCCGAAAAAATCCTGAGTGACATTCCTAACTACACCGACATTCAGCCCGTTGTCCAGATTAGTGAAGTAATGTACTGACCATAACGCCTGGCTATGAGTAGTAGTAACCCGTAGAATGCTATTACTCATAGGTTTTGTTAGCGATAGCTTTTTGCAAATCGGGTTGATGCTTAATAATCAAGTTTGTAATTACTTTGCGCTTTTCCCAAACTCAATTGGAAACCCGACAGACAGTCCAATAAAGCTTAAATCAACTGTTCCTATTGTTTGGCCACTTGGTAATTCAATATCAGTTTTTGGAATAAAATTGTATTCTAATCCAATGATTAACTTATTGAATTCAATCCCTCCCCTTACCAAAAGCCCTACTTGATTATTGACGCTTCCTTTAATTTCTTCTTTGGAAAAATCCGCTTTATCTAGTTGAGTAACTTCTACGTAGGTCCCCAATAAATAGTATCCTACGCCTAAACCTAAATAAGGACGAAAAAAATATTTATTCAAAAGAATGTTTTCATTCAAGTAATAGTCAAAAGTAGGTACAAACGAAATAACCCCATTACCTGATTTTTCATTGACGGTATATTCGAAACCAGTATTATTTCCAATGGTCTGAGTATTAATTGTACTGATACTGTTTGATCCGGAATATCCAATAATTCCAAGTCTCAATCCGACGACGGTATTCTGTGTAGATCTCACTTTAGGCTCTACATTGAGGAATAGCCCTGGTTTTCCGAGATCAAAACCAGTTTCTATTTTCAGTTTCATACTGCTCTGTGCTTGAGCACTTACATCGAGCAACCAGAATAACAATGTTATAAGTATTACTATCTTCCTAAGCACAGCATTTTTGTTACAGAACGATTTAAGTTAGAACATCTTATAAACGTTTATTCTCTTCTTGTTGGAAGTTGATTTTAGGTTTGCTTTTTTATAATTGTTGCTAACGAAGTTATGGCCTGACTCATGGAGAGATAGTTGCTGAAGACGATAGGTTCATTTTTCGTATACAGACCTACTTTGTTTAATCGCTGAGTCAGCAATTGCTTGGCCTAGTTACAATCCAATTCTTTTGCCTATCTTTCTCCGAACATTTTTACTACACTATGAATCTACGCAACCTATGCTTCATTCTACTCATTTCTTGGAGCAGCTCATTTACCTTTGGTCAGTCTACTGAGAATGCATTCATCTACGGCGACCTTCTACCTGATGCTCCCGAACTAGCTGCCCGAGGAGATTTTTCGGTAGGAGTACAGACTGTTGACTTACTCCATAAAGACCAAATTGATATTCTCAACTACAATCCGGAGCAAGATTCTCTGTATGACCGAGAGTTAAAAGTAGAGGTATGGTATCCGGCGCAGCTTGCAGAGGAACAGGAAGAGTTAGTGGTCTACGATGAGGTGATGGGCAACGCTAATTCGCCCGACCGTCCGATTATTCCCTTTACCTTCCTGGGGCGAGCAGCACGGGATGCTGAGCCAGTGCAAGCAGACGCTCCCTACCCTTTGGTTATCGTATCCCACGGTTACACGGGTTCGCGCCTCTTATTTACTTACTTAACTGAGAATCTGGCTTCTAAGGGTTACGTAGTAGTATCTATTGATCATACCGAATCTACTTTTCGGGATGCCAACAAATTTACCAGCACGCTGCTGAATCGTTCCTTAGACGTTCTCTTCGTACTCAACGAAGTAGCCCGACTTAGTGAAGGCAACGAATCTTTCTTATCGGGATTAGCTGATGCTAACAACACTGCTTTGATTGGGTATTCTATGGGTGGTTACGGCGTAATTAACGTGGCTGGCGCAGGTTACAGTCCCGGAGCCGGAGAGTTTTTTCGAACCAATTCGGGAGGAAGCCGAGCGTTAGAGCAGCGACTAGCCGGGACTCCTGAGTTTGAGGCTTCTATTGATCCTAGAGTAAAAGCCGTGGTGGCTATGGCGCCCTGGGGCATGGAGCGGGGTGTCTGGAACAACGAAGGGTTAGCTGGTATTAAGGTGCCTTCCCTATTCATTGCTGGTAGCGAAGACGATATCTCTGGTTACGAGCAAGGGATCAAAGCCATTTACGAAGGAGCGGTAAATTCTGACCGCTATTTGCTCACCTACCTTCGTGCTCGGCATAATATTGCGCCTAACCCTCCACCACCCGAAGCGTTACAACCCGGTCTTCATTTGGATGAATATCTACGCTACGCCGATTCGGTGTGGGATCAGCGTCGGATCAATAATGTTAACCAGCACTTTATCACCGCATTTTTAGAAATTCACTTACGGAACAGGGGCGACTATCGTGCTTATCTGGATGGAGATGAAAACGCTGACGAAGCAGGTTGGAAAGGCTTCAAGCCCCGAACCTGGGTTGGTCTGGAGCTAAGTCACGATCTACCTCAGTAATATCGATTAGGCAATGAACTACTAACGAATACCTGAAAGTAAGCGAGCGGCCCATAGTAAGCTTTAATGGCCGCCAGGCTACAGCGTTAAATCGTCAATAGTCGCTCAAATAGGTCAAAAGTTTGTATATCAACTTGATAAGCAGTTATGTGAATTTGCTGAAAAAGGTGTAGTTATACTGCACCTTTTATATTGTGTACCTATACAAAATGAATTAGGTTTGTTTATACAACCGTTGTGCCCAATTAGAAAAATGACAGAATCGAAAGTCAAATACACGGAAAAAGAAATTCTTGAAATATTCAAGGAACAACATCGACTTTGTAGTCCACTTGACCCAGAAGCTGACCCTTGGGCCGAAATTACGGCTGAAATGACAGTTAGTGAATGGAGATGGGCTAACGACTTACTCGGTTGGAAAAAGTTAAGTGAATTTTTAAATCAAGAATTTCGAGTTCAGATAAGTCAACGCGAATGGCAGAATGTTTTAGAACCTGCTCGGACAAGGAAACTGATTGAAGTTTGCCGACTTCTATCAAATTATGCTGAAAAAGATTTTTACGAACCAAAGGCTCTGTTTGGCGAACCGTGCTTAAAAGCAGGAGTATTCTTAACAATCAAAAAGAATCTAAAAGACAAAGGAGTAAATGTATCTGAACTGCTACCATCTTCTTCATTGACAGCCTATATGGACAAGTATTTCTCACCAGTGTTAGAAGAAATCACACTAACAGGAACGAAACCAATTGACAAAATTGAGACTCGGAGAAAGAAAAAAGGATTTTGGAATGTCATAAACATTTTCGACCCTGACCGATATGAAACCTTGACGGGAGAAATAAAGACATTCCGTGATTTGACGGAGAAAATAATTGAAGAAAATAATAAAAACTGGGCACAATAACGGCTATAGTGCATGCCCTCCGGAACACGCACCATAGCCAAACCGCTGTGTGCCATTAGAAGACAAAACTATATTCTGTTGAAAGAAATAACATTGAGAAAAGGGCAGATACTGCAGCGAAGTGGTGAATTAAATACCAAGGTTTACCATGTGAAATCTGGTTTGCTACGAAGCTATTCGATCGACAAAAATGGCAAAGAGAACATATTTATGTTTGCACCCGAAGGTTGGGTAATTGCCGATACCTGCGAACCTAAATCAGAGGCAGTTTTATTTATAGATGCGCTTGAAGATTCAAACGTGATTGTTTTACCAAAAGATCTTGAAAGAGAAAAACAACATGTAGGTGCGTTAACAAAAAGATTAAATGCACTACAAAAACGAGTTTTAATGCTAATCAGTACCAATGCTATTGAGCGATATGAACACTTTATTCAAGCCTATCCTAATATAGCCCATCGTGTTCCTCAACGTATGATTGCCTCCTATATTGGTGTTAACCCGGAAACCTTAAGTGCTGCTAAATCAAAACGCTTAAAAAAGGAGTAACTCTTTCATTTCTTATGAAATCATAATGCATGGCTTTTATGAGCCTACGAACTTTGTGATAAATACTAAGCACAACAAAATCACAGAGCATTATGAAAAATTATGGCATCTTTTTAAAGATATCGGCTGTCTTATGGTTTATCTGGGGTGCAGTGCACATGTTTGCCGGAATCATGACGGATAACTTCATCCTAAGTGGAGATATAGCAGGAGCCGTTAGTGGCATAGCCGATGCAGTCGATCCAGCTACGCTTCAAGCAAATTACCCAGATGCTGCCGGAGCAATAATTGGCCAACACGGATTTAATCTCCTTTGGATTGGAATCACTACCCTGATCTGTTCTTTTTTTGTATGGAAAGGAAATAAGAATGCCATTTTCCTTGCAGCGATTACTGGCGGCCTAGCTGATTTGGGTTACTTTCTTTTTATAGACTTAGGCGGGTATTCCAACTTCATGCCGGGTACTGTCATGACTATTGTTTCTTCTGCCGCTATTATTTTGAGTTTTACCGCTTATTTCCAGACTAAAAATCAGGTAGCTATTGCTTAATGGCAAACTGGTGCGGGTAAGCCTATTCGCCTTATTCTGTTTGATAGCAAACATCGGGTTTACTCAGGAAGAGAAAATCGCAGGTATTAATTTGCTAAGAGCAGAAGAGTCTTACTTATATCTAGATTCGTTGGAGAAAAAAACAATATTTCTTCAACCTCTTAAATTAGTTGCCATCAATAGGAACCACGCTTTTTTCTTATCCTTAGGGGGTGAATATCGCGCAAGAATTGAACATACTACAAATGAAAATTATACTACGAAGAACCTAACGTATTATTCTCAAAGAGTCAATTTACACGCATCTTTACAATTAGGCTCCAACTTTCGCCTTTTCGGAGAACTATACAGCGGTTACGTAACAGGGAATGAAAACATTTTTCTTGAATCTGATGAAATAGATGTGCATCAAGGGTTCCTGGAATGGAAGCCAATAAATTCTTCCAATTTACAGACAACCGTAAGATTTGGAAGACAAGAAATTGGATATGGAGCCTCTCGGATAGTGGGCATAAGAGAAGGGCCCAATATGAGGAGATCTTTTGATATGGCTCGGGTTATGATCCGAAAAAATAACTCATCTGTCGACCTGCTGTATGGAAAAGAAGTTGATATTTCCCCATTCAGCTTTGATAATAAATCCAATATTTTTGAAAATGACGCATCAAATCCTAGTTTTTGGGGAGCATACTACAGACGACCATTTCTAAAAGATATTGGTAAACTAGATATCTACTATTTTGGCTTTCACGCTAATCGCTCTCGCTTCAATGATGTCTCAGGCACGGAAACAAGACATTCAGTGGGGATTAGATCATTTAGCGTTAAAGGTCGCTTATCCTATAATACCGAAATAATTATGCAGTGGGGTGAGCTTGGTAACAGTGATATTTTTGCCTATAACCTAGAAACTGACTGGAAGTATGCACTTATTGAAAACAGCTGGAAACCTCAACTAGGTATTAAAGCTGATTTGTCCAGCGGAGATAAACGAACTGGAGATGGCCGAGTAGGCACCTTTAATCCGATATTCGTCAATCCTGCCATTTACAGTCTAGCGGCGGTAAACACCCCGGCAAATATCACGAGCCTACATCCTAACTTCTCAGTTTATCCCATCGAAGGTTTAACAGTATATGTAGACTACGCATTCTTTTACAGAACTGAATCAAATGATGGACTTTACGCCCCTCCCCGTTTTTTAGCTCGTGAAGCAAATGGCCTCAGTACAAAACATATAGGAGACGTATTTGGATTACAGATATCTTACGAAATCAATCGCAATATTTTTTTTGATCTACGGAGCTCTTATTTCGTTGCAGGTCAATTTATTAAAGCATCCGGTGATTCAGAAAATACTTTTTACATAGCCCCAACTATGAGCTTTAAGTTTTAGATTTACCTTGTAAGTTTCTTAATTTAAAACGGCATACAAAAAAGTTATAGTGCATACCCTGCCGGATACGCACTATACCCAAGCCGTTGGTAAAACATCAGAACCCACAAAACCATGAAACACTTTGCTCATCTCATTATCGGAACCGGACAGGCTACCGGAACTCTACTCGGTAAGCTAATTCCTACCAAGACAGCTATCGGAGTTATTGAAGCCAACAAAGTGGGGGGTAGTTGTGTGAATTACGGATGTACTCCTACCAAGACACTAGTAGCCACCGCTAAAGCGTTTCATCAAGCCAAACGAGGAGATTTTTATGGCTTCCAGGCTGAGAACCTAACGCTCAATTATGCTAAAGTGAGAGAGCGGATGAATAGTATCAGAAATGGTAGCAGCGATGGTTTAAAATCCTGGATGGAAAATACTGATAATGTTGACCTGATGTTCGGTAGTGCCAAGTTTACCGGAGATAAACAGGTAGAAGTGGACGGTCAGACGTATACTGCCGATAATATTTACATCAACGTGGGAACCCGGCCTTCGGCTCCGCCCATTCCGGGTCTGGACGATATAAACTGGCTGGATAGTGCCCGCTTGCTAGACCTTGAAAAGGTTCCGGAGCATCTGCTGATTATTGGTGGAGGGTACATTGGGGTTGAGTTTGCCCAAGTGTTTAGACGGTTTGGCGCCAAAATCAGTATCATTCAACGGGGAAGCCAACTGATGCCTCGGGAAGACGAAGATGTAGCGGAGGCAGTGAAAGAATTTCTGGAAGAAGAAGGTGTCAATATATACTGCAATGCCAACACTATAAAAATCACCCCGAAAGACGATCAAAAAGAAATTGAGATTGAAGTGGACGGAGAACCCAAGCTATTGATTGGTGATCAGGTTTTAGTAGCCGCCGGAAGGATTTCCAATAGCGACACATTAGCCCTCGAGAATACCGGAATAAAAGTGAATGATCGCGGACACATAGAGGTAGACAAGTATTGCGAAACTGCCGTTGAGGGAATTTATGCCGTGGGCGATGTGAACGGTCACGGTGGGTTTACCCATACTGCAGTAAATGACGCCGAGATCGTTCTAGACAAACTCTTTGGGGGAGACCGAACGCTCGATGTTAGAAATACCATTTATGGACTGTTTACCGACCCGCCATTGGGCAGGGTTGGTATGACCGAAAAAGAAGCAGTAAAAAAAGGAAAGCGAGTGCTAAAAGCTACCCGACCCATGAGTAAGATAAGTCGGGCGAAGGAAATGGGTGAAACCAAAGGCTTCGCCAAATTACTGGTAGACGCTGAAACAGATTTGGTATTAGGAGCTTCTATTTTAGGAGTAGGCGGCGACGAAATCATCAATATGTTCGCCACCATTATGCATTCTAATATTCCGTGTCGGCACTACCGAAAAGTAGTTTTGGTTCACCCTACCGTTTCCGAACTCATGCCCTGGGTGTTGGATGGAATTAAAGAACTTATGGAACAAAGTGAAGGTTAGCAATATTCACGAAACAGGAACCGGGTAGTTGAAGAGCTCTTTCTTAAGTGTCCACAAAAAATATAAATGCAGAAGTAAGAAAAATATGTTCTCGTATCCTCCGTAAGCAACTAGACCAAAAATAGACCATATCACCGCAACAACAGAAAAGCCAAAAGCAATTTTTAGTGCTGCTTTTGAATGCCCGTAGAGCTTATAGGAGAAAAAGATATCAACTGCTCCTAAGACCAGGAGAACAACTCCCCACCTTATGAAGTCTGTCGTTCCCCAGGCTTGAACATACTCATTATCCTTCATTACTTCTTTCAACCAGTTTGAGGCAAGAATATAAGTTAACCCTCCAGCGATTAGCCCGATTCCAGCTAATAGATAAAACCCAGTAAGTACTGTTCTATGAATATTCTTAGAATTTGTCATCATTCTTCCCTATGGGTATGTAGATTTCCGTCAATAAGTCCGAAGCTTCCACTTCATCAGGACTATTAAGATACTTCTCGAACAAATGTGCATTTCTGAGATGATAACCACTAGCTGGGAGCCAACTAAAAAAGACAGATTGATAATACGTCTCCAATTGTTTATAACTCCCTTTGAGGGTAAAAACCGCGTAATCACCTGCTTCCAGCTTCAGCCTGCCGAATGATCCTTTCGGCTTGGTGGATGGTGCAACGGTAATGCAAGCATAGAACCTGCGCTTATCAGCAGTAGTCAGCCCTGGATCATCGTGGCTGATTCCGATATACTGGGTGCGCTCATTAATAAGTCTATTTTCGTTACCAAACCGAATTAAGCTATTCCAAGCCTCATCATAATGTACTGCTACTCCATACTCACCGCTAATTCGTAGATATAATATTTCTAGTTCTTCTACCGATCGCTTCTCCCATTTTAGCTCCACGAAAGGGTATGTTTTCATTTCTTTTTTGATAGGGAAAAAGGTTTGAGTATTTCTGAAGGTAGTAGGTGCTACGCCAAAGTGTTTCTTAAAGGCTTTAGAAAAGGAAAATGGAGTAGAATACCCAACTATTTCCGCAATCTGCTCGAGCGTCTTTTGAGATGTCTGCAACAGCTGAGCAGCCCGTTCAAGACGAATTCTATTGATGTAACTTCCCAATGACTCACCAATAAATGCTTTAAATATTCTATGAAAATGAAACTCTGATAAGTTCGCTACTTCCGAGATAGCTAGTAAGTTAATCTCCTCTTTAAGATGTATATTAACGTAATCTACAACCCTATTAATTGCTTCGTTATAGCTGTTTTTAGTAGCCTCTTTCATAGCTATAAAGGTACAATCCAGAAACTAATGACTGAATATCCAATCTTGCTATTTTAGCAACCCTTTGATTATCTATGACTCCGAGTTGTAGAGAATAAGTCTATGAATAGACTACTTTTCAGGCTACAGCAAGTGGAATAGAAATACTTTGGAGGTTCTGCTTCAAAGGAGTTGGTAGATACCCTGAACACACTCATAAGGCGAGTTATATGCTTCTTTTGCACCGAATACCTACTATTTACGCCCAAAGCTGTTTAGTCACTCCTTTATTCATTGTTTTCTTATGAAAAAAATATAGGTTTGGCACTCAGACTGTAGACAGGTTTTTTGTAACTTCTGAATAAATAGCTTAGGACTTGCTTATATTCTAGGTCTGATTTTTTTCAGAATATGCAGCTGGCCTCTCTGCAACTATTAACAGTTAAAGCAAAAGTACAACATGGAAATTTTAGGACTAGATGTAGGCGGCTCCGGAATTAAAGGTGCCATTGTAGATACCGAACAAGGTGAATTAATTACCGATAGGTTCAGAATTGATACTCCCAAACCAGCCACCCCTAAGTCCGTTGCCGAAACGGTGAAGGAAATAGTAGAGCACTTTAAGTGGAAAGATTTTGTAGGATGCAGCTTTCCAGCAGTAATTATCAACGGAAGGTCTATGACTGCCGGCAATATCAGTTCTAAATGGATTGGTACCCAAGCTGACGAACTGTTTAGCAAACACTGCAATGGCTTGAAATTCTACTTAGGCAATGACGCTGATTTGGCCGGAGTAGCTGAAGTAGAGTTTGGTGCTGCCAAGGGTCTGATGGACAAAGTGCTGATGATCACGATTGGCACCGGACTGGGTACCGGGCTTTTCTACAATGGGGAGCTTATACCTAATATGGAGTTAGGACATATCCTTTATAAAAATGGCGACCCCATTGAACGCTACGCTGCCGACTCCGCCCGCAAGCGAGAAGACCTGTCTATGAAAGAGTGGGCCAAGCGGTTTGATTATTATTTGCATCACCTAGTACGGGTCATGGCCCCCGACTATTTTATTTTAGGTGGAGGTATCAGCAAAAAGTTCGATAAGTTTAAAGATCATCTTACCGTTGATATTCCTATAAAAGTTGCTGAGTCCAGAAACCATGCGGGAATTATTGGGGCGGCTCTCTACGCCAAAAGAATGCACGAAGCAGGTAAGTAAGCCTGACCCCTGATTAGCGTTTAAGTAGTTTAAAGCCAATTTCTCGGCCTTGCCCCTGAACCATAGCTAGGTTGATCCAGAACCAGGAGAATTGCTCGATTAGCTCGAACTTATCGTTTCCACCAATATCATAGCATTCGGCAAAGCCAGCATCTTTAGCTAGTTGAGTTGCTATCTCTTTTCCCCGGCTACTATCACCGCAGGTAAACATATCAATAGCCATATCCTGGTATTTCGGATCAGCCATGTTGTTGTAACCCGTAGTATTGAAGCACTTCACTACATCTTCTGACTGCGTATTAGCCAATATTGCCTCAGCGGTATTAGAATATCCCTTTGGACCGCGCCCCGTTACAACGTTCATCGCATCAATGATGATCTTTCCGCTTGTGTCACCCAGGCTTTGGGCTACTTCAATAGCTACGGGAGCAGGAGTAGCCAACAAAATTACTTCCGACTTGGCTACGGCTTCCGCTACTGGAAACACCTCAGTGTTGGAGTTGTCTAACAGTTGCTTCCCCTTAAAACCATTCACATTCTGAACACCCAAGTTAATTTCGTGCCCAGCCTCAGCCCACTTGGTAGCTAATGCTCCGCCTACATTTCCGGTACCAATAATTGCTATCTTCATACGCTCTGATTCTTTATGTTTGATGGTTAATAAACTTAAAATTGCCTTCTTACAAATACGCCCGGGTTAGTATCGGTTGGGTTATAGTTTTTCCCTAGTCCAGCCAGGTTGAGAGCCAATCCAAACTGATAACCTTGACGATCTACCCCCGCTCGCAGACGTTGCACACTGGCTATATGCCCATCAACATTAAAATTAGAAAATAACTCCAAGCTAGTGTAAACCTTCCACGTATCGTTCAGCCTAGGTGTATACCGAACAATAGAAAACCAGGAGTAGGCAAACTCGGTATTGATAGTAACTGAGGCTAAAGTATAAACCAAGAAAGATTCTTTCGCCTTGAAAAAGTGCCCTCCTATATCTCCTCCTGCCCCTGTTGTAGCAACCCTTCCTACTAATGTTCCGCCAAATCCCGATGGAGTGGTGTAGTTAAGATAAGCGCCGGTGAAAAGGTTCGTATTCTCTTCGTAATCAACCGTAGCTCTCGATCGACTAAACAATGACCACCTTCCATTCTGATCAAACGTTTTCAGCCACTGTACATCTACGAATATCCGCTCTGTGCCTGGCATCAACTCTAAACTCTGGGCATTGGCTTCGGTATTCCACAGAACTAGTACAATCAGAATAGTTAGCACCTCCACTCGCTCCATAGGCAATCTCCTACGAATGTTTCTACGTCTTTAGAACCTGTTCACTTTGATAAAAGATCAACCACCATCTGAGCCGCTGCTGCTCCCGAATTTTGTTGTTGGCCCGTTACCAGATTACCGTCAGTGATAGCGTAGGAGGAGAAAGCATCAGCTACTTTAAAATTTGTATTGGCTAATTTTCTGGCTTCGTCTTCAATCCGATAGGGCTGAATTTTTACTCCCGCCGCCTGGTCAGCATAGTCTTCTTCCGAATTAGCAAAGCCCGTCCAGGTCTTATCCTTCACTATCAAGTCCCCGCTAGAACCTTTGGCTTCCAGCAACAAGGTAGTAGAGTGGCATACGGAAGCACTGGGTTTGGCTGCTTCGTAGAATGAGGCAAACAGCTTTTCCAGATCGTGATTACCTCGAAAAGTGTACATGGGTCCCTGACCGCCTACCAAAAAGATAGCATCGTAATCATCCGCATTCACTTCCGTTAGTTTTTTGGTATTCTTCAGCATATCATTAAACCACTCCTGCTGCATGTAGCCGAGCGAGATTACGTCGTGCGCGGAGTAGCCACTTTCATCGGTCGGATCAGAGTAGGTATCCATGACCACTTCCCCACCCTCAGTAGAGGCCAGTTGGATTTCGTAACCTGCCTCTTGAAATACGTGTAAGGGATGGGTTAGCTCCGCTGCCCAAAACCCGATAGGCCAACCCGTTTGCTCGGAGGTAGTCGGACTACTGGTAACCATTAGTATTTTGCCTTTAGATGGCATGCCATGGGCGTGTATGTACCGTTTTTCTTCTTTCACTGTAGTTTTCATAAGATTAGGTTTATGTTCTATTTGCTTTTTCTATTTACATAAAGTAAATGTGGTAGTATATACTATCTTTGACAAGATACTTACACCGAACATAGGTACTCACTTTTAAGAAAGTATACTGAAAATGAGATAGTTATGCCTGAATTCATGTACAAGAATAAGCTTTACTACAACCCGGTAGAGTTTGCAATGGATAAGATCGGAGGTACCTGGAAAATCCCGATCCTCTGGAGATTGAAAAGCCGGGTGATGCGATACAGCGAACTGAAAAAGGATATTCCGCATATCACCGATAAAATGCTGACTACCCAACTCCGGGAATTAGAGGCAGAAGGGTTTATCCACCGGGAGGTGTATGCCGTAGTGCCTCCCAAAGTTGAATATTCTATGACTGAAAAAGGAAAAACCTGTATTCCCGTCATTGAAACCATCCGAAATTACGGACTGTATCTTATCAAAGAAGCCGGAATAGAGCATGGATGAAGGTATTTATCTCACCTTTCTTCACCCCTATTTTCTTTTTTCAAACATTTTATACTTATTTTAAGTATTTATTACTTATCACAAGTGTAATGCAACAATCGTATCACTCCGGTCGAGGGGCTCAGTCCAATCCGGCTAATTCTTTTCTAGATCAACAAACTGTTCAGGAACACATCGAGGGAATCGACGAAGAACAGTACGTCTCGCCCCATCGGCAAATTATTATCGATCATCCGAAAAAGATCATTAGCAAGAGTGATAGTCCTGACTTACGGATGATGTATTCCGTAAATCCCTACCAGGGTTGCGAGCATGGCTGTATTTATTGCTACGCCCGTAACTCTCACGAATATTGGGGCTTCAGTGCCGGACTAGATTTTGAACAGAAGATTGTTGCTAAGCCTAACGCGCCTAAGTTATTGGAACAAGCTTTCCAACGACGCAGTTGGCGCGCCGTGCCGATTGCCTTGTCAGGAAATACCGACTGCTACCAACCCGTAGAGCGGGAGCTAAAAATCACCCAGCAACTACTGCAAGTTTGCCTGAAATACGGTAATCCAGTGGGCATCATCACTAAGAACCGATTGATTGAACGAGATCTACCCATTCTGAAAGAATTAGCGGCGGAGCAACTAGTGCACGTGTACTTCTCCATTACTACGCAAAACGAGGAATTACGATCTAAGATGGAACCACGCACCGCTAGCATCACTAAACGATTACAAACCCTGGAAACGCTTTCTGAAGCGGGAATTCCCTGCGGAGCGATGTTAGCTCCAATTATCCCTTCCTTAAACGATCACGAAATTCCCTCACTCATGCGACAGATAGCTGATGCAGGGGCTTTGTCGGCTGGTTATACCGTGGTACGCCTTAATAAAGCAATCGGCCCTTTATTTAAAGATTGGATTGCCAAAAACTATCCTAACGAAGCATCTAAAGTTTGGAATCAAATTCAAGAGCTGCACGGTGGGGCGGTACACGATAGTATGTGGGGACGACGTATGGTGGGCGAAGGCCCTATCTCCGATCACATCACCCAATTATTTAAAATCGCTAAGCGTAAATATTTATACGGTCGGGAAATGCCCCCTTACGACCTTTCCCGCTTTAGCCGCAGCGGCAGCTATCGGTTGTTTTAGCAGGTTAGAATTCGCAAGGCTTCCTCAATTATTGTAGTTTATCTTGCGGTTCGTAAGAACTCAAATCCCCCTGCGCCCCCCTTTACGAAAGGGGGCGCAGGGGGATTTTTCAGATAGGACAAGACGATTAAAGTAATTAGTAGGAACCCTTCTCGCTCTTCGTAACGATCAAAAACACGAGTTAGTAACTCCAGACGAGGCGTGGTAGCTAGGTAAGTGGTATCGGCTGCATCGGTATTGGAATGTTCAGGGTTCCAGACGCTAGCTTCGCGGAAGGCGTGGTAGGTCCAGGAAATATTGTGCTGTTCGGTAACTTGAATAATATCTTCTAAATACTGATTACCCATTTTACCCAGCCAGCGCGGACAACTAAACTCACCTAAAAACAACGGAACCTGCGGATACCGTTTTTGAAAATCCCGCACTGGCTGATAAACCGCGTGAATTTTTTCTTTGTTCCACATCGCGCCCTCAACTTCGCCGGGGTACTCTACTAGATTACCATCTTGCTTGAGCACTCCTTGGTGGGAAAATGCTTGAGGTTCGTACATATGAAATTCTACCGCTAGGTGTTCGTCATCTGGTAATTCCATCGTAGGCAATCCCTGAATGTAAGAACCCCGCCCGGCTGCATTCATTACCCGCGGAGCAGCCAGGATAATCGTATGCTGGGTATCGTACTGGCGGATAGCCTTAGTTAGTTTAACATAAAGCAAATTCAAATCTCCCGGGGAACCTACTTCTATCGGTTTAGGCATTCCCGGTTCGTTGAGTAAATCATAACCAGCAATCACATCGCCGTACTGAGCGTAGCGCTGGGCAATATGTTCCCATAACCGGATAGCATGTTCGTGCCAAGTAAAATCTTGCCAAAATGGGTCAGAGCCAAGCATGGTCCATTGGTGTTCGGTGCCAGGGTAGCGGTGGGGGTCAATGACTACACCAATGCCGTATTTCTCCGACCAATGCAACACGCTATCCAGATAGGTAAAAGCTTCTTGGTTAACATCATAGGGCGGTTCAATGTCCATCAGCGGATTGGACGGAAAACTTAGGCGGATTAGATTGCCACCCAGATCAGCGAGGACTTTTACATCTTCTTCTACCAAAGTCACTCCACAATTTACGCCTCGGTAGGTGGTTGTTTTAAAAGTAAACTGGGCTTGCCCGATGCAGGAAACCAGTAGCAGAATAATCAGAATTCTATACATAAGGTACCAAATCAGTATTCCAGAAGCTTTGGTGAGCGTGTTTTCCAGAAAAATCTTTAAAGCCGAGCTCCAGATTGATTTCATCTACCGGAGAATCTACCCGAATCAACAAATCATTTTCGCCCGCCTGAAGTGAGATAAGCTCGCGAGTAGCGTAAGGCCAGCATCGCTGAATTTCCTGCTGCTGATGAACCAGTTCGCCATTAGCCCATACCCGGAAGTAGACGCTACAGCCCATCGTCAACCATACCTGCCGAGCTTCCGTGCTTGATAGTTTAGTGTACAGATACAGCGTTCGCTCCCCTCTTCCCAAATAATAATCGTTCAGACTGATGACAAAACCCGACGGCTGAATCTCTTGCACCATAAACGGTTGAGCATCATACTCTTTCTGTCCAGCAATTTCTCGAACCTTCTCTAAGGTGATGAAATCCGTATCGGTATTCACTCTATCCTGGTTCATATACTGAAACGAAGGCAGCGAAGCCAGCCCGTGGTCAGGATAGTCCTCATCCATCGGGGCTAAAGCCGGATCGTCCTGGATGAAAGGTCCCAGCAGTAACCAATTTCCGTAGTACGGTAATGCTCGCTCCAAGGTTTGTACCCGTTCGCCATCAACCTGTACTTCTACTGAATACGTTCGGGCGGGTTTAGAAAAAGAAGCTTCAGGTATTTGATAAGCTATTGTTTGCTCTACCACCTCTCGGTCTGCTATCGGTAATTCCAACGTATTTTCAGGAAAGATCAAATCATTGGATTGAAAAACTAACCGTACCGCCTGCGATTCGCTAGTGTAATTCTCACACTTTACGATAAGCTCAGAAGCATTTTCTGAACTACGGTAAACATTTGCATGGCAAGGCAATAAAGGTGACAGATCAACTTCAGGGGCATTAGTCAGTTGGGTTTCGTCAAAATGTTGGATAAAGGCTACTCCTGCCTTAGCCGTTTCCTTGGCTAGACCACTAATAGTATCCGCGTGTTCAATGTCTATAATTTCGGGACTAACTAAAAGTTCGTCGCCTACCAATTCTTTCCACTTGGGGTCTAAATTTTCGTAGCCTTTGGCAATTCCCAACAAGGCTCCAGCAGTGGCCACTACACAATCACTGTCGTGTCCCAGGTGCAAGGCATCTATAATTCCGTTAAAGCTACCTTCTGATCTTAGCAGGGCTAATAGCGTGAAAGCTACGTTCATGGGAGCGGAGGTAAAATCAGCGTCGCCATAAAAGCTTTTGATCTTACCCATTGCCACTTCGTAGCTGCATTTCTCTGCCCAACCCATCACCGTTGTCACCATCTGGTGCAATTCACTTTCTTCGGAAAATAGGCTAAGTGCCACTTGGAAAATATTCCGCAAATCACTCTCAAAAAAAGCTTCAGCTGCGCAAGAGGAGAGAAACTTCTCGGCATCGATAGAAAATTGGCGATGATCCAGGCTGGAATCTATCTCGGCGTAGAAAGCGGCTCGTTCGGGCATTCCCGGACACAGCATTCCCCAAATCTCACTGCGGATGGGCGAACCCATGCCCCTGTACCAGTAGTGATTATTATGCGTTCCCGACTCCGGAGGATACACGTTTAAAGCTAAATTGCGGGAAGCTACTCCGTACTCACCCCAGGGAAAGCGGACGTGCTGTTTCCAGTGGTCAGCAAAATCGTTTTCGCGCACCCAGGGCCCTTTTTGCTTTACCATATCCAGCCACAGCACCTGCAAATCCAGGTCATCATTCGGGAAATTGGTCTCAAACAGTTTTTCGGACAGCTCAATCTGGTTGAATGCTTTGTAGCCCTCAATAGGCGCACCCAGAATACCTCCAGCACATTTGCCAATCCAGCCGCCGTGAATTTTATCAAGATAGGTCGTATAATCTAGTGTTCTGCTCATGCGTTAGATGGTTGTTTTTTGTTCATCCAAAAGGGTGCAGTCCCCAGCCAAAGTAATGTTCCGATTAATGCCAATATTTTGTGGGTAGCGAAATCAATAGCTTCATGGTAAACTAGGAAGGCTGGAATCACTGTTAGGGCTAATCCCAAAAAAGATAGTAGAATCAGTAATTTTCTCATGCGGTAGTAGGTTTAGTTGCGACCATTTTAGGCTGAAATAATTTGCTCAGAACGATGTACAGAATTGCTCCAATGAACCAACCCGGTACCGCCATAAAAAACATAAAGTCAGCGCCAGTATAATCGTATAGCCAGTAACAAATTCCCAGCGAGAACACCCAGGTAACGAACACAATCGGGTTGAAAGATGAGCCGGTCACTTCAGCATAATTGCTCTGAAGCCCCAGGCGGGGAAAAAGAAATACATCAATCAGCACCACCGCACCTACCGGAGCCGCTACTAATGCGTAAATACCCAAAAACTGATCTAGCTTGGAAACCAGCCAGGGCGAGCAAGCCAGCAAAGTAGCAATCACCCCAATAATCATGGTCAATCGCCAACGCTTTTGTTTGGGCAACACTACCTGAAAAGCCAGCCCGGCTCGGTAAATCGTAGGATTGGCAGTTGTCCAGCCAGCCACGATTACACAGATAATTCCAGCTAATCCTACGCTATAAAACGCAATCTCGCCCGGTGAAGGATTTAGATTTCCGGCTTGCAAAGCGGTAGCACACAAAATTCCCGAAGCAATCCAGGCCATATAATGCCCCACGAACATTCCCACTGCCGAAGCTAACCCATAAGTAGGCCGCTTGGCGTAGCGGTAAATGGACATATCGGTAAGGCCAATGTGCATAGCGGTATTACATAACCAGGAAAACATAATCACGTGCCAGATAGTGTACTGCGACAAACCTTCCACCGCAGTTCCTGTCCATATTTTAGCGTTCGCTACTTCCCAGAACCGATCTAAGGAAGTTACGCCCAATTGAGGAAGCACCGCTACTGCTCCAGCAATGAAAATCAGTGGCATCCAGGGGGCGAAAATGTTGGCGAAATTGGATACTTGATCGTAGCCCATCGTAGCCACAATCGCAATCACTGACCCAATCGCCAGCACAATCAGCACCGAAGGAATATTGCTAGGATAAATATCAGTCAGGCCGGGCATGGGAATATCTACCAGTAAGCCCACCGCCGTAGACGAAACCCCAATCATCGCCGCTGCTGTCGCACTGAATAGCAAAATATTGACTACATTGTAGATAGTCACTAGCTTAAATCCGCAGATGCGCTCCAGTTGGTAGAAGATTGTCGTTCGGGTCTTCACCGCAGTAGGTGCGCAGATAAATGTCCAGCTTAGTGTAGCCAGAATATTCCCAATCAGTAGCCCCAGAAAAATATCGCGAGCGGTTACTCCGTGTAAAACGAACAATGGACCGATGACAAATTCGGTACCGGCAATGTGTTCTCCAGCCACCATCCCCACAAAGCTTCGGAAGCCCTTCACCTTATTTTCCGGTACTGGCTCCCGCTCGTACTCATTGACTTCAGCCAGTTGATCAGCGATATTTTTTTCGGCCATGAATTCTGGTTTAGTTAGTCGTTAGAGAGCGTGCCCATTCCTCCATCAATAAATCATCTAATTGCTGCACGGTATCAGCGTACTCCGTCGAGGTGGCTAGATTCTGATAAGCAACTGGACCGCTTTCATGGTTATATAATTCCTGAGCAACCGTTACTCCCGATGTATCCTGCCAGCGGGTATAGCGGTAGCGGTCGGTACGCATGGAGTAGCCCATAACTTCTCCTCGTTGGCGAGGGTACTGACTTAGTGCTACTTGCTTCCATTCTTGATTCGGTTCATTCATAAGTGGAACAAAGCTTTTGCCCTGCAAGTGATTAGGAGAAGGCAACCCAGCCAGTTCGCAGAGCGACGGATAGATGTCGACGAATTCTACCAACGCGTCGGTTTGCTGTCCGGCGACTTCCATTCCTGGGGCACTAATGATTAGCGGAGAGTGAGTATCCAACTCAAAGTTAGTGTGTTTGCACCAGTCGCCGTAGTCACCCAGCTTCCAGCCATGGTCACCCCACAGAACGATGATAGTGTTTTCTCGCAATCCCAACCTATCTAGTTCGTCTAGTACCTTGCCAATCTGGGCATCGGTGTAGCTCACACAAGCTCGGTAGCCATGAATCATATTGCGGGCTATGGTATCACTTACATTGTCTTCCGGTGGGATTAGCGAATACGCTCGGAGTTCTCCCCAATTGGTCAGGGCTACATCAGGAGCATCATCAGGCGGAGTATCTTGGTTAGGCAGCTCAATATCTGCCGGGTCGTACAAATCCCAGTACTTCTGGGGGGCATTGAACGGTAAGTGGGGTTTGTAGAAACCCACTCCTAGGAAGAAAGGCTGATCTCGCTGGCTCAATTTACCTAGCGTTCCTACTGCCCGCTCCGCCACGATTCCATCGGGATAAGCCGTATCGGGCACTACGGCTCGTTCGTAGGGTGGACCACCGCCGTCGTTCTGGTCAGCCATCGCATTACTTTCATCAGTCACATAGGCTCGCCAGTTTTCCATCGGCCACTGGGGTTCAATCCGACGATCTTGATTACCTCCTTCTACACTCCAGGAAGCACTATCCAGAATAGCGGCGTGATAGATTTTTCCCCAAAACTCAGCGTGATAGCCCTGCTGAATAAAATGTTCTGAAATAGTCGTCACTGAAGAAGGAACCACATCACGAAAGTAAGTTTGTAAATCGTAAACGTGAGAAGAGTCTGGTCTAAGTCCGGTCATTAAACTGGTACGGGAGGGAGAACAAACCGCTTGCTGGCAGTACGCCCGATTAAATACTAAACCGTGACTAGCCAGTCGGTCAATATTGGGTGACTGGATATAGTCTTTACCGTAACAACCCAGTTCAGGGCGCAAATCGTCTACCGCGATAAAGAGTACGTTAGGGGGGGATTCAGTTTGGGAGGTAGTATCAGGAGTGGGTGATTGGCAACTGAAGAAAATGGAAAATCCTAGAATAAATGGGTGAATATTGATTATCAAGGCTTTTTCATAAAAGCGCTCAATGCTAAAAATGGATATTTTTGCTCGTTCATTTTTGTCTTGATCGCGCGGCGAACCGCACAAAAACGAGCCGCAGCGGGTCTCGCCAGACCGGCGGCCGCCAAAAAGTTCAAGCGGTTCCCGCCGGGAAAAATTCAATGCTTCGCCCCACAATGCTAACACACACCCCGCTGAATTTTCAGGCCAGCATGCCGGAGAGTAAAATAGTTTACGCAAATTGTTTCTGTGAGAAGACCATATATTAAGTATTGTTCTCATGTAGGGTGTTTTGTATGAGAATAGACATTTGTGAAACTTCTAATCGCGATCAAGTAATAAACGCATCAGTTGTTCAGCGGCGACCTGTCCTTTTTGACGGACAAATGGGCGGGGAGTGTTGTCACCTACTTCGTATACCAGGCTCTCGGCACCAAACTCGCGGAACAGAAAGTTTTTGGAAACTCCGGGGGCATCTACACTGCCTTTAGCATTGATCTCGTAATTGGGAATATTGTCTTCAATGGAACTCAGCCATTCGGCCATCAGTCCAGGTGTGTTGGTTATCGATACACTGTCCAGCGTGTAATAAATGTCATCCCAGGTCGAGTGGAAATCCACTCCGAAGTAGAGCTTGGCGCCTTCAACCGTTTTTTTCCGTAAAAAATCTCGCACCGCCTGAGTTTCCGGATGATGAAACTGGCTCCAGTCCCGGTTCAAATCCACACCTCCGGCATTGTGACGCCAATGGCCTAAGTCGGCTCCGTCGGGGTTCATGAGTGGAACTACGTAAGTGGTATATTTCTTTCTAAACTTCTTAGCGAGCTTACTATCTCCATTTAGGGTTTCTACAAAAGCCTTCATCGCTAGCCAGCCAGTTACTTCCGGCGGGTGCTGTCGTCCGAACACCATTAGGATTTTATCTTCCTGCTTGGCTTCGCTGATTTTCATATTTCGCATGGGTCGGCCTAATCGGCTTTCACCAATATCGGAGTAGCTAATGTAAGACTGCTGGGAAAGGCTGTCAATCCAGGCAAAAATGTGTTTACTGGTCTGCAACTCCTGCCCGGCTACCCAAAGCGTATCTGAATCTAGTGATAATTTTATCACGACTGACTGAGGAAGAGAGTTCGGTCCAAAGTCTGCCTCACCTTTGTTAAATTCTTGATAGTTGGCTGAATCCAGCGGTTGCCAGTTTTTACCATCGTGGCTTAGTTTAGGAAAGTAGCGGTGCTTGGCGTTCTGGTAGGTGAATTTTACTAGCGCTTCTTTCGGCTCATTCGCCCAAATTTTAAAGGCATACCAAGGGCTAGGATTAATAGGGACATTTTCGGGAGTAATCCACACTATCAGCGTATCTTCTTTCATCAGAACGCCATTGAGCCGGGCACCATCAAATTCATTGCTGATGTAAATGCCCGCGTCTTCAAAAGTAAACGTATTACGGTACTGCTGCTGAATAGGTCGGGGGCTGGTATCTACTTCCCGAACCCCACCTTGTCCTTGGTATTTTTTCTTGGGAGTCTGCGACCAGCTGATCAGACTACTAGCCAGTATCAGTACAAATGTAAGTGTAGTACGCATAGTGAAATGGTTATAAAGTAAACTAAACGGAGTTAGGCTACCATCCTTATCTATCCTGAATGGCTTCGCTGAAGCTAAGAATATTTTGGTAATAGTCGCCCCTTGCCCACTCTCGCGAAGCCCCAGGCTAGGAGTAAACCTGTTATGATATCCCAGATACCCCACCACCCTGCTAGAAATGCCATACCACCTAAGCCATCGTAAAAATTGAAGATAATCACCAACGCTAAGCCCGAATTCTGAATACCCGTTTCTATCGCGATAGCTTTTCGGTCAGACAACTTGAGCCGAAATAATGCACTTACCCCGTAGCCAAGTAGATACGCTAGAGCATTATGAGCTAACACAATCAGCAAGAGCAAATGAACGTATTGTAAGAACAGATTAAAGTTAGCCGAAAAGGCTGCACCGATAAATGCAGCAAATATAACTAGCGAGATAATCCGCATAGTCCGCCGAGCTTTTTGCGTGAACCGAGGGAAGTAATGATTAACCAGCATCCCTACCAAAAGTGGGAGTCCAACCACCCAAAGAAGCGTGCCGATCATTTGACTTGCGGATAAAGAAATGGCAGGTGCCTCGTTCTGTGACTGTAAATACCAGCCCGACCAGAACGTAAAATTGAATGGTACAGTAACTATGGCTACTAGCGTAGCCAGAGCGGTTAGGCTTACTGATAAAGCTCCGTTACCCTTCGCCATCACGGTGAACATGTTGGATAGATTGCCACCGGGGCAAGATGCCACTAAAAGCATTCCTAGAGCCACGCTGGTGGTAGGATTCAACACTAAAATCAGCAAATAGCTAATAGCTGGCAACAACAAAAGTTGGGAAGCTAACCCAACTAGTACGCTACGTGGAGACCGAAACAATCGCTGAAAATCAGCTACTGTCAGTTCCAAGGCTACGCCGAACATTACTAAGCTCAAGCAGAAGTTCATCAACCGTAAACTTTGCTGGTTGAAATTCAGTGTGAGTTCGTCCAGTACTTCCATAAATGAAAAAAGCCATCTACAATTGAGATGGCTTCCTTAGTAAGTAATTGTTATTTAGTGGGTTACTACCGGATCTAGCTTTTTGGCTTGCTCCACAAAGTCAGTAACTTGTTTCACGCCCGGAACCACTCGAGTTAACTTCTTAGATGCGTTAGTTTCTAGCAGCTTAGCATGCAGATTTTCAGGATTACGATTACGCAATTCCTTCACTGTATCTACTCCCGATGCTTTCAGCAGCTCGGCAAACTGCCCAGCAATGCCTTTGATCCGGAAAAGATCGGCCATATTTACGAAAGTCAGAATTTTACTTTCGTCAATCTTGCTGGCTTCAGCAATGGCTTTTCGCCCTTTTTTGGTCGCTCCTTCTTTCAGCAAGCCACCTACTGATCGAACGCCCGCTTTGGCTAACTTTTTCTGAATAGTAACGCCAACGCCTTCAATGTCGGTGATAGTTTTTGACATGGTAAGAAATGTTTGGTTTATTATCGATTTACTAAATGAATTGTTTGAAGATCACTTATAAAAACAAGAAAAGTAATCGTATTTGACTTTTGCTACCAAAATAGAAAAAAAAATAATAGTAAAGCTATTCTAGTACCTTAAATCGTAACAAAACAAATTAATAGTGCAGATTTCGCTCTCGGTTATTGTACCAATATCCAGATATTAGTTGAGTTGATATACATTTAGTAAATAAACAACCTATTACTATGACATCTAAATATCATTGTTCATTGCACAAGATTGCTGTTTTCGGACTTTTATTATTAGCTTCACCTGCCATGAGTCAAGATTCCATCCTTCATATTCAACCTACTGAAGATTTTGAGATTAATGGCGAGGGTAACCATTCTGCCTGGAGTAAAACTGAGTGGATAAAATTATCTCTGCAACACGGGCCTTCTGAAGAACTACTCACCCAGGCCAAAGTACTGTATTCTGAAACGGGTATATATTTTCTGATGCAGTGCGAGGACGAAATCCTGACGGCTACGCTGACTGAGGATTTTGCTGACTTATACAATGAAGACGTAGTAGAGGTTTTCTTGTGGACAGATGAGGCGCAGTCGCTTTACTTTGAGTACGAACTTTCTCCACTGAACTACGAGTTACCCATTATCATTCCCAACCGGGAAGGCACATTTTTTGGCTGGCAACCTTGGCACTATGAGGGCAAGCGACGTACCCGCCACGCTACTTCCGTACAAGGCGGAGATAAAGAAAGCATGGCAGAAGTTAGCGGCTGGACAGCTGAGTTTTTTATCCCTTACGCTTTACTCAAACCATTGGGTAATGTACCGCCCCAATCGGGCACTCGCTGGCGAGGCAACCTTTACCGCATTGACTACGACCTGGATGAACCACGCTACTGGCAATGGCAACCCACGTCAGGTAGTTTCCACGAGTTTCAGAAGTTTGGAACGTTCGTTTTTGAGTAATTTTCACTCAACACCTCTAGTGCGCGTTTAGCGTAGTGTAACGCGTACTCAATCCACAATTAAGCAGCTTACTCGAGATGAAACCATTACGGATGAAGTTCCACTTTCCGGTAGTGTTCTACAAGCCATGCTAACTCAGCGCCACTTGAGGAAGATATTTTTTCCTTTTTGGCAAACTCTTCAAGCTTAGACGAATAGTAGCAAAGTAAATAGATAAGGTGCCTTACTGATTTTATCTCAACTATGTTGTTTTCAGATCTCATGAGGTAGTGTTGGTCATCCTTTCGCTCAAAACGAGGAGGTATTGTATAATTGTAAGAACCTTCCCTGATTGTTGCACTGGCGGAGAGTCCCATACTCATTTTGGTGACGATAGTTGGAAACTGGGCGTTCCAGATTTTTACAAACCCCGACAGGTCTGAGTTACTGCTTCCGTCTAGGTAGATAAATTCTTCACCACCCATCGTGATCTTACCCACCCGATTTAGTGCACCCAGGACGTAAACTGAGTTATTCTTCATGTATTGAAACTCATCGTGGTAGATATTTAACCTTAGTGGGAGGTCAGCCGCTTTCGTATTATCAGTAAAGTAAATGGTTCCTGTAATGAAGTCATCGTAGAGAAACCGGCTTCCCCTAATGGAATCAACATGATTGTACTGATACCCTGTTTGAGACGAATCGGACTCAGGAAAAGCTGGGGCAGCCACAGGACTTCGGCTCGTAGAGAGTGTTTGGGCAAAAGAAGTAAGCGACACCAAGGAAAAAATCCATGCTATATATATTTTCATAGCAGTGGTCGTTTGAATAATCAATAAAAATATAACGTATTCAGCAATACTCAACTTAAGGATTTTTGACTAGTTTTCCTAACCGTAACCCTTTCTGTGAATTGGACAAAACAATCTATAAATTCACGGATAAAGATTAGACTTACAATTCATTCTGAATTGCAGCATCAGCGTTCCAAATTCTGACTTCAACCTATTCATCTACCGCATGCGCCACATTACACTTTCACTTTTGTTACTCAGTAGCACAATCGCCTTTAGCCAAGACACCGATTATCTTCACTATGTAAAAACGCACTGCGATAACCTGATTGAGCACGGAAGAGATAACTACGGAAGTGTTTCAAATAATCTGATTGCCTCAGTGATTGATACGCGTGACATGAGCGTTCCTAAAGCCAATGTTCCGCCAACCGAAGGCACCCGCGCTCACGACCGGGCAGTGGGCGGAAGCAACTTCTACCACGATGTAGAAACCATCAAACTTTTTCTCGCCCTGAGTGAGCTTACCGGCGAAGGTCAGTATCAAACCGTAGTTGAGAGCTACGCCCGCGACTTTCTAAAATACTGCCAAAATCCGGCTACCGGACTACTGGCCTGGGGAGAACATTTGTACTATAATTTTTACGCTGACTCGGTGATGGTAGGCGATCTGGAAAATCCTCGCGATGATATTTACCACGAGTTTTTAGCCGAAACCCCGCCTTGGGAGTTTCTGTGGGATATTGACACTGCCGCTGTTCGCAAAGCAATCTCCGGAGTACGTTATCATTTTCGTAGTCCAACCACGCAGACTTTTCTATTCAATCGCCACGCCCGCTGGCAGAAAGTTGATAAGCATGATTACCGAGGCTTAGCCCAGTACCAAGATGGCGGACAGCCCTGGATCAAGCACAGCGGTTTGCAGTGCTACTCATTTTCTTTTCTGTACAGTAAAACCGAAAAGTCGCTCTGGAAAAAATGGGCAGAAGGAGCGGGGTCTCTGTACTGGAAATATCGTAATCCCGAAACCAACCTAACGGTTTCCTGTATTGATGACCCTCGTGATGTTGCCCGCTATGCTTCGCTCAGTCAAACTTCTCTACTTTGTTATTATTGGCTCAAATCAGCTCAGCAGCATCCAGAATTTAATTACTTACGGGAACGAGCCGAAGTTATGCTCAAGTCAGTTGAGAAATACTCCTGGAACTCAGAGGAAAGTAGTTATTACAGTTTGTTACATCTGAATGGAAAGGCTCTCAACGAAGACCTCATTCCCGTCATCTTCACTGGCTATGGCGGTTCCGACGTGATTCAATTCGGCCGGGTTGCTGCTTACTTCTACTTAGTTACACAAGACCCTGCCTATAAAGAAATGGTAAATAAAGTAGCCGATATGCTGCTAAAAACCGATTGGCCTGATGATTTCGTGGTAAACAGTTTAGCCAGTGCTCTACAATTTTCTTTGGACGCTCACGAAATTCTAGAAGATGATCGTCTACTGCAATCTGCTCAAAACTACGCCAGTATTGCTATAGAAAAACTCTGGAGTGGTCATCTTTTTATTCGCCAACCTAACGATACCTATTACGAAGCTAAGCTAGAAACTAACAACCTGGTTGCCGGACTTCTTCGCTTGCATTTGACTGAAAGTAATCAGGCCAACCACGGCTCACTAACGGAATGGTCGTTTTAAGAATGATATAAGAGCGAAGACTAGTTTCGTTGACAGATAAACCTTATCTTATTGCTAACAACAACCAGAAGTTAGTTAAGATGAACGACCTTAAGTCGCGAAAATTCCCAGCTACATCTCACTACACTAGTCGAAGCAAAGCAGCTCTTCTTTTTTCTTTATTGAGCTTATGCTTTCTAGCTTGTCAAGATGATAGCGACTCTCCAGCCTTACCCGATCTCAACATATACCTAGATCGTTTTGAAGAAGAAGCCCGACAAAGAGGGCACGACCTGGACCTTTCTGAAGTAGATGCCGTTTATGTGGATGAAATTGAAAGAAATGGCACTCCCTTCTGTGGTTGGGGTTACTCAAATTACGATGGTAATGGCTTAAGGAGAATAGAAATATCTACCGCTGATTTTTGTGGCTGGCAAGAGCGCAGCGATATTGAACGAGAGAACTTATTCTTCCACGAAATAGGACACGCCTTTTTTAACCGATCGCACGACGAAAGCTTACTTTGCGATGGCTCACCACTGTCAATCATGAACTCTACTACCAATGGTTGGAGGATTTACGAAGAAGCGGAAGAGGAAAAAAGAGCTTACTACATCTCCGAATTAATTGATAAGATGGCTGCCTTAGATCAGTGCATTGATTACGAACAAGGGTGGGTCAATGATTCGGTATTTTACCGATTCACCGAAGAAGACGAAAGATGGGTATTCACTTCTCAAGATGGAGCTTACGAAGGCTTGGTAAGCTCGGTTGAAGGTTCAGCTGGTGATCGTATTTCCCTGAGACTGATTCCCGGAAGCATTACCGATGAGAGTGGCCGATGGTTCCGGCGGATTGATAACCTCAATATTCCCGACTGCGCCGATGTTACCCTAAAAGTAACCATGAACTCCGAACAGCTTATCGGACCCGGCGCAGCTATCTCTATCCGAGCCTTCCACGCTCCGGTAGGAACCGGAACTCAAGGTGCCCAAAGCGAAGAATACCTGTTTCTTACTACTACTGAATCTCCTGTTTCGGGTAAGTTAGAAAATTACACAGAAGAACTCACCATTCCCTGCTACTCACGAAGCACTACGTTCATCGTTTTATTTCTTCGTCTGATGGCTGGCACCGAAGGAGAAGTATTTTTTGGAGATATTGAGTTGGTAGTGAACGAGTAATTAACGTAATGTAAATCACAGTCAGCGTTTTTTGAAAACCCTCTCCTATTTTTATGAACCTTGAACATCTTCGTATTTTCTGTCTAGCCTTTTTGCTCGCTGGATGGTCGTGTACCTCCTCCAGCCAATCTTCCGAGCAGGTAACTGATGAACAAGAAGAAATAACTATAGACGAGAGTTTATACCAAAGTCAAGATTTTACCGAGCCACAAGGATTTACCAAAGGTATTGAAGGCCCAGCCGTAGATACTGAAGGAAATATCTATGCTGTCAATTTCCAGAAGCAGGGAACCATTGGCAAGATTACCCCTGAAGGTGAGGCTTCCATATTCATTGAGCTGCCCGCAGGAAGTGTAGGTAATGGGATCAGGTTCAATCAGGCGGGGGATATGTTGATTGCTGATTATCCCCGGCACAATATCTTGAAAGTAAATATGGCCGATCAGTCCATTTCCGTATTCGCCCATAATGATGCCATGAATCAGCCTAATGATATTGCGATCACGAGTAAAGACATACTATTTGCCAGCGACCCCAACTGGTCGGAGAGTACCGGGCAACTCTGGCGGATTGACCCAGACGGCAGCACTACCTTGCTAGAGGCAAATATGGGAACTACCAACGGCGTAGAAGTAAGCCCTAACGAAAAAATACTCTACGTCAACGAGAGCGTACAGCGGGTAGTGTGGGCTTACGATTTATCGTCCGATAGGCAAATCAGCAACAAACGCGAAATCATCGCTTTTCCCGACTATGGCATGGATGGAATGCGATGCGATGTAGCCGGAAACCTCTACATTACTCGTCACGGAAAAGGTACTGTAGTAAAAATATCACCCGAAGGCAAAGTGCTCCAAGAAATTAAAATGACCGGAGAGCTTCCTTCCAACATCGCCTTCGGCGGCTCTGACGGACGAACTGCTTACGTCACCTTGCAAGACCGAGGCTGCATTGAAACGTTCCGAGTAGAAGAACCGGGGCGTTCCTGGCAAATGCGTCGACCTAAATAACTTTCTACAAAGTTACGTTCACCTCCCGCACCAGCTTTTACTATTCTGGGATAATTTTTAAATTAACGAGATGGAGTGTTTAGGTATTCGTGTGTTATTGGATTTAGAATTACATGAATGAATACTTGAGCACATGAACACCTCAACACAATAAAACCTACCTATGAAAAACAAACGTCGCTCAACGCTAAAGCGGATGTTCGCCTCCGTGACTACATTCTTCGGAGTATCTGCTTTAGGAACCCAAGCAGTTCAAGCCTCACCTTCCACTAAGAAAGTATTTAATGTGCATAAAGATGAACAGGACGTGCCACTGTTCTCTGGCTCAGTGGTGCACGGTAATACGGTGTACATTGCCGGAAAAGGGGCTCATTTTGAAGGTGATATTAAAGCCCACACCGATCACGTGCTGAAAGAACTGGAAAAAGAGCTGGAAAAAGCGGGTTCATCCATGGAAAAAGTGCTTAAAGTAAACGTTTACCTGCACGACATCCACGATTACAAAGCCATGAACGAAGTGTACAAAGGTCGCTTCGGGCCTAATCCTCCGATCCGCACCACCGTCGCCGTTTTCGGAGGCGTTCCGGGCAATTCACTAGTGGAAATTGACTGCATCGCCTCACTATAATTCTACTCCTATGCTAAGCCGACGAAAACTACTACGCAACCTATCCAGCCTCCCTCTAGTGGGCGGACTGCTCGGAGGCCATGTTGCTTCTGCTACTCCCACGCTTACAGCTCCACTTCGCCGCGACTACTTTAAAGAACTAGGTATTCGCACGTTTATCAATGCTGCCGGTACTTACACTTCTATGACAGGTTCGCTAATGCCAGAAGAAGTAATGGAATCTATTCTCTACGCTTCCAATGAATTTGTCACGCTAGATGAACTTCAGGATAAAGTAGGAGAACGCATTGCCGCAATGGTGAAGAGCGAATCTGCTACCGTAACTACCGGAGCTGCTTCGGCTATTACTTTCGGTACTGCTGGAGTACTTGCTGGAATGGATGAAGAACGAGTTATTCAGATTCCGCATTTGGAAGGCACGGGTATGAAGTCAGAAGTGATTATGCAGAACGCCCACAAGATTGGCTACGCCCACGCTATCCGTAACACGGGGGCGCATATTGTGTACGTGGATACCCAAAAGGAACTGGAGGAAGCAATCAACGAGAAGACAGCGATGCTCTTCTTTCTAAACGCTAATAATCAACAGGGAGAAATTAAGCACAAAGCCTGGGTAGAAGCGGGTAAAAAATATGGTATTCCTACCATGAACGATTGTGCCGCCGACGTACCGCCGGTAGAAAACCTCTGGAAATATACCCAAATGGGATTTGACCTAGTTTGCTTCTCCGGTGGTAAAGGTATTAGGGGTCCGCAAAGTGCTGGGCTTCTTCTGGGTCGAAAAGATTTAATTGCTGCCGCCCGAATGCACGCCCCACCCCGCGGAAATACCGTAGGCCGAAGCATGAAGGTAAACAAAGAAGAGATTCTAGGCATGATGGTCGCTTTAGAAACGTACCTAGCCAAAGACCATGAGGCCGAATGGAAAATGTGGGAACAACAAATCGCCCACATTGCTGATTTGGTAAAGGATATTGACGGAGTAACTACCGAAACCTTCGTTCCTGACTTAGCCAATCACGTACCTACGCTGAAGGTGGCATGGAACGATAAGAAGATCAAGCACGATAACGACTCCCTACACGAAGCCATGCGTAGCGGTCACCCATCCATTGAGGTAGCCGGATGGGGTAGTAACCCTGAGATTCAAATTACCACCTGGATGTTAATCCCCGGTCAAGAACGAGCCGTTGCCAACCGACTGCGGGAAGTCTTGATGAGTGCTAGTGTATAGTTCAGTTGTGTTCAGACGACCGTTGCGCGGTATTTGTGCATTCAAGTGCTAACACTTGGCAATCTTGAACATATGAATACATGAACACACATTTTCAACAACCTACCGATGAAATATATTATTCTACTTCTGATTAGCATTTGCTTATTCAGTCCGCCATCATCCTTAGCCCAACCATACGATCTGCTGCTCAACGACGGACACGTAATTGACCCGAAGAATGGGATTGATGCGGTAATGGACGTAGCTATTAAGGACGGAAAAATTGCCCGAGTAGCCGAGGAGATTAACCCGGCTGAGGCAGAACAAGTAGTAGAAGTGGCTGATTTATACGTCACTCCGGGGCTTATCGATATTCACTCCCATAACTTTCACGGCACCGAGCCGGATGCGTACCTGAGCAACAGCTTCACGGCTTTACCACCGGATGGCTTTTCGTTTCGAGCCGGGGTAACTACGCTGGTAGATGTGGGCGGAGCCGGATGGAAGAATTTCGAACTGTTTAAGGAGCAAACGATTAATCGGTCTAAAACCCGGGTGCTTTCCTTTCTAAATATTGTTGGTGGCGGGATGAAGGGTGGCGAACGGGAGCAGGATTTAAGCGACATGGACGCTGAAATGACGGGAATAGTAGCCAAACGCCATCCGGAAATTGTGGGTGTGAAGGTAGCCCATTACGCAAGTCGGAACTGGAATCCGGTTGACCGAGCGGTAAAAGCCGGAGAGATTGCCAACATTCCGGTGATGGTAGATTTTGGTGGTACTATTCCTCCATTACCGTTAGATTCGCTACTGCTGCACCATCTGCGTCCCGGTGATATTTTTACCCACACCTTCGGACATGTACCCGGTCGGATACCCATTGTGGATGAGCGAGGCAAAGTCCGGGATTACGTTTGGGAAGCTCAGAAGCGAGGAATCATCTTTGACGTGGGTCACGGTGGAGGAAGTTTTCTGTTTCGGCAGGCTATTCCCGCCATGAAGGCAGGATTTCACCCCAACACAATCAGTACCGATTTACATACTGGAAGTATGAACGCGGGGATGAAAAACCAGATTAACGTGATGTCTAAATTTCTGAACATGGATATGGCGTTGAAAGATGTGATTGCTGCTGCTACCTGGAATTCTGCCCAAGCAATTAAGCAAGATAGCCTAGGACACCTTAGTGAAGGTGCAGTGGCTGATGTGGCAGTGCTAAGTGTCCAGGAAGGTGATTTTGGCTTTGTTGACTCTGGAGGCTTTCGTATGGACGGAAACCAAAAACTGGAGTGTGAGTTAACTATTCGAGAAGGAAAAGTTGTCTGGGACTTGAACGGTATCTCCCGTCCCTATTGGATTAAAGAAGAAATGGGCCAATGAATATTATTCAGACTGCTATTATAGTTGCTTGCTTGCTACTCTTCGCCTGTAGTGCCCCTTCGTCCTCCGAATATTCTGAGCAGGCTGATTCGCCAGAATTAGAAGAAGAACACCCGGTTGCTCTACGCGAAGGAATAATCATTGAAAAGTTTGCTTCTCCCCAGCGCGGAGGTATCCGAATCAATTACGATTCAGTCTCCAAAAGTATTCTCTACAATACCAAGCGGGGAGATATTTATCGGCTCAGTCAAGATGGAAAATCAGAAGAATTAATTGCTACGGCTGAAGATCACGGAATCACTAGTTTACAGGGTTTTCGCTTGTACCAAGACCTGATGTTTCTGGTAGGCAATATCAAATCAAATGGCGACAAAGGTACCAAGGGCAAAGTTGTTCGGGGAACTCGTCAACCTGATGGCAAATACCAGTTTGAATTAGTTGCTATCACCGAAGACTACGGGCGCACCGCTACGATCTACAGTCACGAATTTAACGGTATTGCGGTTGATTTAGAAGGTCAATACATTTACGTAAACAGCGGGGCTCGAACCGATCACGGCGAAATACAGGATAACGATGGAGCTTATCCTGGTGCCCGGGAAGTACCGCTGACGGCCTGTATTTTTCGTCTGCCCACTGACGGAAAGGATATCTTACTGAAAAATGATTCGTCATACCTAGCCGCAAATGGGTACTTGTTTTCCGACGGAGTGCGTAATGCTTTTGATCTGTACGTTTCGCAAGAAAGCAAGCTATTCGGAGTGTCCAATTCGTCGGACTATGATCATCCCGAAGAGATGAACTGGTTTCGGGCGGGGCGCCACTATGGTTACCCTTGGGAGATGGGTGGGGTTCTGAATCCCCAGCAGTTTCCTGACTGGGACCCTGATCCGGAAAAAGACCCCTTTATTAATCCCATGTCCTTTGCCCACCGAGGAAAACAATTTCGTAACGATCCTGACTTCCCACCTAAGCCTGCCAACGTAGAATTTGTGCCCGCCATCCAGAATCATGGCCCGGATGCCAATATCTACCGCGACCGAGAAACCGGATTAGTTATGGACGCCGATACTACCGGAGTAACCATTGGCACGTTCACTCCCCACCGTTCACCCTTAGGGTTGTTCTTTGATCGAGATAGCGTACTGGCCGACCCGTACCAGGGCGATGCCTTTGTACTAAGTTGGTCTGACGGAGTAACCCAACCGCTGATGCGGCCCCTTTCATCGCTAGGTGCAGACCTATTACATCTAAAGCTAACCTACGAGCCAAATATTGATAACTATTCCGTTCGTAGCTATCGCATTATCGGCGACTTTCAGGGTCCGACTGATGCCGTTCAGGTAGGTGAGCACATCTATGTGATTGAAAACCGGGGCAGTATTTGGAAAATCACTATGCCATCCAGCACTCCGCTTGCTCTGAACTAAATGTTATGAAACACCTCCTTTTTTTAGGATTACTCGGAGCAGTAGCTTGTCATTCCTCTGACCATACCTTCTACGCAAACTTCCAACAGGAACCACTGTCCGACGACTGGGAACTAGTCCCACTAGGAAAAGATACTAGTCAGAATCAAGCTATGCCGAATGGAATAGCTGGCGCAGCAGTGGCTCAAAATATCCGTTTGGAAAGCCCTAAGTTTTCGGTTGACCCCTTGCAATATTACCGGATAGAAATGTTGGTGCAAGCCGATGAGAAAACTATGTGGGCTATGACCTTTTATGGTGAAGAAGGCGAAATGCTTTCGGCTGACCATTACTCCAGCATCGATCCAACCATAGATTTTCAGCGATACGTATTTTATGTACAGTCTAAAGCGAATGCCGTTCAGGCGGGATTCTGGCTGCAACCCGCTGAAGGACAAGCTGCTTCTTTGAAAGAGATTATTATTAATCCGGCAACAAATAATCAGGAGGTAAAACATTGGGCCGATAGCGTTTATAAAACCATTCCTTCCGTCATCTTCTCACCGCCCGAAGACCGATTTCAATATCTAGACAAAACGATGACTGCCCTCAGAAATAGTGAAAAAGTCAAGGTAGTAATGCTAGGGAATTCGATTATTAACGATACTGGAAACTCCGCCTGGGAAGTGCTGGTAGAAGACATGTACCCGGGAGCTGACCTGGAAGTAATTACCTCAGTGCGGGGCGGCACCGGATGCACTTACTATCAGTACGAAAATCGGATAGATACATTCGTGGTACAGCACCAGCCCGACTTATTGATGATCGGCGGTATTTCTCACCTAAGCGATACCGCCGCTATCCACAGCGTGATCAAGCAAGTACGTGAGCGGATGGAAACTGACCCGGAAATTATGGTAATGAGTGGCCCAGTCGGCCGAGATGGTGATCCACGCACTAATCCAGATTTTACCCTAGAACCATCGCCGGATGATTTTAGAACTCAACTAGCAGAAATGTCAGAAAACGCTCGAGTAGAATACTTCGATATGAAATCCGCCTGGGGTAAGTATATGTCTCAAACTCATGCATCCTACGACTACTTTCTCCGCGACCCGGTACACGCTAACGCTCGCGGTAGGCAGGTACTCGCCCGGTTATTAGAAGCTTATTTTGAATCGGATAGAAATAATCTGTAGGGACATCATTAATGATATCCCTACTTCCAGAATAATTTTATTGTGCCTCTATTTTGGCGTTCATGCGCTTACGCTCATTTTCGTCTAGGTAGATTTTCCGCATACGGATGGACTTGGGCGTCACTTCTACGTATTCATCCTTTTGGATATATTCCAAGGCTTCCTCTAGCGAAAACTCTTTCTTGGGGGCAATTTTATTATTGTCATCAGACCCCGCTGCCCGCATATTGGTCAGCTTCTTTCCTTTCAGAATATTGATAACCAAGTCATTACCTCGGCTATGTTCACCGATAACTTGTCCCATATAAATTTCTTCACCAGGATCGACGAAGAATACTCCTCGGTCTTGTAGTTTGTCGATTGAATACGGAGTTCCTACTCCCATATCCATTGAGATGAGTGACCCGTTGATTCGGCCGGGTACCGGGCCTTTGTAGGGTTCGTAGGCTTTAAAGCGGTGGGTCATCACGGCTTCTCCGGCGGTAGCAGTTAGCATCTGGTTCCGTAGGCCAATCAAGCCCCGAGCGGGAATACCGAACTCCAGATGTTGCATGTCACCTTTAGGCTCCATAATTAGCAACTCGCCCTTGCGCTGGGTAGCTAGTTCAATCACCTTGCCAGATACCGTATCGGGCACATCCACCACCATTGTTTCAATGGGTTCGTGGCGGACACCATCAATTTCCTTAAACAATACCTGGGGCTGCCCTACCTGAAACTCGTAGCCCTCACGACGCATGGTCTCGATCAGCACTGCCAAGTGTAGAATTCCCCGTCCGTACACCAAAAAGCGATCCTCCGAATCGGTTTCTTCAATTCGTAGTGCTAGGTTTTTCTCAGTTTCTTTGAACAAGCGATCTCGCAGGTGGCGAGAGGTAACGAACTTTCCTTCTTTCCCGAAAAACGGAGAGTTGTTGATGGTGAAGAGCATACTCATGGTTGGCTCGTCAATGGCAATACGAGGCAGTGGTTCCGGCTCTTCAAAGCTGGTGAGTGTATCGCCAATCTCGAAATCTTCCAGACCAACTATGGCACAGATGTCACCACTCTGCACTTCGCTTACTTTAGCTTTTCCTAACCCTTCGAACACTTGAAGTTCTTTAATCTTCACCTTCTTGATGCTATCATCACGCTTAGAAAGCCCCATGGTGGCACCTTCCTCTAACTTACCCTGATAAACTCGTCCAATGGCAATTCGTCCTACAAAAGAAGAAAAATCTAAAGAAGTGATCTGCATTTGCGGAACTCCTTCCCGCTGGGGTGCTTCAGGGATGTGTTCCAGAATAGCATCCAGTAATGGAGTGATATTGTCGGTAGGATTCTCCCATTCAGTAGACATCCAGCCTGCTTTACCCGAGCCGTAGAGCGTAGGAAAATCCAGTTGTTCTTCGGTAGCGTCTAGGTTAAACATTAGATCAAACACCTGCTCGTGTACTTCGTCGGGGCGACAGTTGGGCTTATCCACTTTGTTGACGATCACAATGGGTTTTAATCCAAGTGAGAGAGCCTTACTAAGCACAAAGCGGGTTTGGGGCATGGGTCCTTCAAAGGCATCGACTAGCAATAGTACACCATCGGCCATTTTCAAAACACGCTCCACTTCACCACCAAAGTCGGCGTGACCGGGCGTATCAATAATATTGATCTTCACATCCTGGTAACGAACCGAAACGTTTTTCGACGTGATAGTAATTCCGCGCTCCCTTTCTAGATCATTACTGTCCAGAATTAGCTCACCCGCTTCCTGGTTTTCCCGGAAAATTTTAGAGGCGTAAATAATTTTATCTACCAGGGTAGTTTTCCCATGGTCTACGTGCGCGATAATCGCCACATTGCGTATGCTCTGCATGTAAATTGTATTCGTTTTCCCAATAAAGCGCAAAGATAGGGAAATAGGTTCGGGAAAGGCTCAGTCTTTCTTTAAAGATGAAGTTCTGGCTGTAATAAATTGCTGCAATATGGTGTGAATCATCTCCTTTTTTCGGCCAGGACTGCTCGTTTTGCTCCGAAACTGTACGACTAATTGTACCTTGTCGGTGCTTACGTGTTGTAAGCGTACTTTCACTTTAGCCAAGTTGATATAAGAATGAAAAGGCTGAAGGCTTTCTTTTATTCGGGTTTCCCACTCGGTAATATTTCCTACCGTATCTGGATGAAGTTCAACCGGAACCTCTACTAACTCGCCTCGCTGTTGGTTGTAGTTAATTACATCGGCCGCAAATACCGTATTGTTCGGTATAATGATGTGGTTCTCTTCCTCATCTTCCAGATATACATTGCTCAAAGTAATGTCTTTAATCGTTCCTTCGTGGGTACCAATCTTTACCCGGTCACCCAGTGCTAATTGATCCGACATCATATTGATCAGTCCATTCACGGTGTTAGAGATATAGTCCTTGGTCAACAGCACCGTAGCCACGGCTACTAAGCTAAACGTACTGAAGAAATCATCCCACTCTAGCTCAAACAACAGAAACCCGCCGACCACAATTACAGTAATGTTGAGCAAGGTAACCATCCGATTGATGGCCAGTACCACATTCCTCTCTCGGGAACGCTCATTTTTCCGACGAATGTACACTGCAACCAATACAATTCGCGCCAAGGAAATCAGCAGATTAGAAGTCAGAATAAATAATAAGGCTCGGAAGACTCGAGCCAGCGGGACAGCCAAATCCGGATTATTCGCCGTAAAAAAACTGATCCAGTAATCGTAGCGAATATTAGCGTAGATAAGTCCGGCAACCAGCAGCAGTTTCAGTAAGAAGCTAATTCGCTTACGATTTTCCTTCTTTACTAGGTGGGTTTTTTGATGGCTAACCTCAGATAGCTTATTCATAGATCAGATTTTTTTATATAGCGACAGACGATATACGTGAGACGCCCGACAGGATTCTCAATTCGTCGCCTGGGTATTTACCATTCTGCCTCTGATAACTGATAATGTAAAAGTGCCACTTTAACTAAGACATTATTATCTCGGTAAAATTTTGGGATTGAGATAGTTACAAGCCATTCAGAAAAAACTCTCTATTTACTCACCTCTTATCTGTAGTAACCTCTGTATGTTTTTTGGCTAATAACCACATTCAAGAAAAAATTGAAACTCTCTATACATCAACCTACAAGGGATACTCTATTACTTGGCCTCTGAGCTAAACGCTGGTACGTCACCTCTTGTTCTTTACTAAATTATTGGCAAAATTAGTGACTCTAATCATTTTAGCAGGAAAATATTTATTTTTGACTTCTAGGAGTATATTATGGTTTTCAGAAAAAAAAGAAATTAGCAAATGAGCTGAGAAAAAACTAATTGCTCTACTTTTTGAGAACAAACGATGCTCACGCTAGTCCTATAGTATCTCTAGTTACTATTTATATCACCGATTAGGTGATATGGTACAACAATCACGCTTATCTCTATCGTCCGTTAAAGTCGCAGTTCGCTAAGGTTGTACATGTTAATTGCGAACATTTTTAATTGATTTATTACATCGATAAGGCTGCGCCCAATGTGCCTAATCTCTTGGTTCAGCCTTGCGTAATTTCACATGACCGATTTAACAGGTAGACCATGAAAAAGCTATTTATCATTCTGGGGGTATTTTTTCTGCTTCTTATTGCCGCAGCGTTTATTTTACCCATCATATTTAAAGACGATATCCGTAAGCTGATTGATCAGGCCATTGCCGAAAATGTGAATGCCGAAGTATACTACGCTCCTGAAGAATTTCAGCTTTCATTGTTCAAAAATTTTCCTCACGCCACGGTTTCGCTGGGCGATTTTGGGGTAGTAAACCGACCACCTTTTGCCGGTGATACGCTACTTTCAGTAGATGAGTTTAATATTTCAGTTGATCTGAAAAGTATCATTTTCAGCAATCAGCCCCGCATTACCGGTATCATCTTGAATCAACCAAATATTCACATACAAGTACTGGAAGACGGCACTGCCAATTACGACATTGCTATTGCCTCCGAAGATACTACCATAGTAAAAGAGGAAAGCAGCTCCGGAGAGGTTTCTTTTACCATTGACCACTGGGAGATTAATGAAGCCAACGTTATTTACGAAGACCTTACTCTGCCTATGTATCTGGCTATCGCCAATATGACCCACGAGGGAAGTGGTGATTTTACGCTAGATGTATTTGACTTAGAAACCCATACTGTTATTGATCGCTTTACGGTCAACTATGATGGGGTAGAATATATGAGCGATAAGCACCTTACCGCTGATGCTACCCTGAATATGAATCTGCCCGAAGGCAAATATACCTTCAAAGAAAATTCGGTAGCGGTTAATGACTTCACCCTGGGTTTTGATGGCTTTGTGGCGATGCCTAGCGAAGATATTGATATGGACATCACCTTTGAGGCACAGGATAATACCTTCAAAAGCTTGCTATCACTTGTACCCGGAGTGTATATGGAAGGCTTTGAGCAGGTGAAAACCGAAGGCGAACTGGACTTTCGCGGTTTTGTGAAGGGAACCTACAACGAGATCTCTATGCCTGCTTTTCAGATGAAACTGTTCACCCAGGATGCCATGTTTCAATATCCCGATTTACCTACGGCGGTCACTGACATTGACGTAGACTTGCTGATTGATAATGCTGATGGTAATCTGGATAATACGGTCGTCGACCTAAAATCATTCCATGCCGATTTAGGAAGCAATCCACTAGATGCTCGCCTGCTACTGAAAGGCTTAGATACTTATACTATTGATACCGAAGTAAAAGCAAAGCTCAATCTAGCCGAGCTTAATCAGATGTTTCCGATGGATAGCCTGGAAATGCGGGGCATTTACAATATCAATTTGCTGGCGAATGGCACTTATGACAGTGTAGCCAATCAAATTCCGACGATTGATATGGCGATGAGCATGCAAGATGGCTACATTAAACAGGCTGAGTATCCACCCCTGGAGAATATCAGCTTTACTTCCACCGTGAAGAATGAAAGTGGGCAATTAGCCCAGACTGATGTACGAGTCAACGATTTTGATATGACCTTAGCGGGAGAACCTTTCCAAGCCAACTTATTCCTTACCAATTTAGATGACTACACTTGGGATATAACTGCCAACGGAACAGTCGATTTGACCAAGGTTACTCAGCTTTACCCCATGGAGGACATGACTCTGACTGGAATTGTCCAGGCAAATATTCAATCTCAAGGAAAACTATCAGATGTAGAGGCGGAACGTTACGCTCAACTCAAGACTAGTGGCTCGGCAACTATTGCTGACTTCCGCTACGGAGCAGAGGATTTTCCGCAAGGATTCAGTATTGAGTCAGCTGAAGCGTCGTTTAACCCCGAGCGCATCACACTGGCAAGTTTTGCAGGAAATGCCGGGCGGAGCGATATGCGGATGAGTGGCTATCTGGCTAACTATCTGGGCTATGCACTAGCCGAAAATGAGACCTTACGTGGTCAATTAGATTTTAAATCGGGTAAGTTGGATGTAAACGAGTGGATGACCGACGAGGAAGCTGAGGTTACGGAGGATACCACCAGTACAGAGGTACCAATGGAAGTGGTAGAGGTTCCTAAAAACCTTGATCTGGTATTCAACTCCAGCGTAGCCGAAGTACTTTACGACAACATGACTCTGCAAAACCTAGGTGGGAAAATCACGGTTCGTAATGGAGTTGTTCGGATGGATAACCTGGATTTTAGTTCGCTAGGAGGGCAATTTGCGATGAGTGGCACTTATGACACTCGTGACTTACAGCGTCCGGCCTTCGATTTTGATCTGACTATTCAGGACTTAGCTATCAGCAGTGCTTATGCTACCTTTAACACTGTACAAACCTTGGCACCTATCGCTGAGAAAATGAATGGGGACTTCTCAACTAAGTTCAAAATTGCTGGGTTGCTAAGCTCGGATATGTCTCCCCTAATGAACACATTGGATGGAAAAGGTATTATTCAAATTGCCGATGCTGCTGTGCAAGATTCTAAACTAGTGGGCGCAGTGACTACCCTCACCAAACTGAGTAATACCAAAAGCATTCAACTAGATGATGTAGACATTCGAGCCGAGGTTCGCAGCGGACGAGTATACGTAGAACCCTTTGACGTAAATGTAGGTAACTTCAAAACTGTAATTGCTGGGAGCAATGGTATTGACGGAAGTATTGATTATTTGATGAAAATGAATGTTCCCGCCGGAACAGTAGGAACGGCAGTGAATAGCGCCATTGCTAAATTCACCGGAAACAACGAAACCATTGCTTCCAACATCATTCTCAACCTGAAGGTCACTGGCGACTACGGTGACCCTAAAGTGCGCCTAGCCGGAACCGAAGCGGGGGGCGGAGGAAAATCTAGCGTTCAGGCCGCCGCCAAAGCTAAAGTAGAGGAACAGGCTCAGGAACTAAAAGAAGAAATAGCGCAACAGAAAAGGGAAGCCGAGGACGAAGTGCGCCGTAAAGCTGAGCAAGCCAAGAAAGAAGCCGAAGAAGCCCGTCGCCGAGCCGAACAGAAAGCCAAGGAAGAAGCCGAACGTGCCAAACAAAAAGCTGAGGAGGAAGCGAAAAAAGCAACTGAGGAAGTGAAAGAAGAGGCCAAGAAAAAACTAAAAAAGCTCTTTCCACCCCGTTAGAATAAAGTTTTCTAGTAACATCAGATACTTATTGCAAAGGCTCACTATCTAGCTTGGTGAGCCTTTTTCTTTTGTCCAACAGCTAAAATGCCGTATATTCAACTTTTCAAACACACATCCATCCCATGAAAAACCTACTTACCTTCGTTGCCATAATTTTTTGCACCATGTCCGCATTTGCCCAACAGTCCAAAGTCGCCATTGCTATTCATGGCGGGGCGGGAACCATACTGCGGGAAAACATGACTGCCGAGCGGGAAGCCGAATACCGTGCTAAGCTAGAAGAAGCACTAAAAGCAGGACACGATATATTAGAAGAAGGAGGAACTAGTCTGGATGCAGTAGTAGCTGCTATTCAGATTATGGAGGAGTCAACTCTGTTTAATGCGGGGAAAGGTGCCGTATTCACCAACGATGGCAAAAACGAGCTAGATGCAGCCATTATGGATGGTAAAACTCGTAACGCTGGGGCAGTAGCCGGAATTTCTACGGTGAAAAGCCCAGTAGCTGCTGCCCGGATGGTAATGGAGAACTCACCCCACGTAATGATGATTGGTGCTGGTGCCGAACAATTTGCCAGCGAGCAAGGCTTAGAAACCGTTGATCCTTCCTACTTCTATACTGACCGTCGTTTCGAGCAGTTAGAAAAAATTCGCAATACCGAGAAATCCCAGTTAGACCACGACGGGGATAGTAAGAGTGCTGAAGACAAACGGCAAGGCTATTTAGATAAGCATTTTCCTGACCGTAAATTCGGAACGGTAGGAGCGGTTGCCTTGGATCAGAACGGAAATATAGCGGCGGCTACTTCCACTGGAGGTATGACCAACAAACGCTACGGACGAGTGGGTGATGTTCCAGTAATTGGCGCGGGAACATACGCGGACAATGCTACTGCAGCGATCTCGGCTACGGGTCACGGTGAGTACTTTATCCGCTCGGTAGTAGCTCACGATATTACGGCAATTATGAAGTACCAGAACAAATCAGTTCAGGAGGCGGCTAATACCGTAGTAAAAGACAAGCTGGTTGACATGGGCGGTGGTGGCGGAGTCATCGCCATTGATGGTGAAGGAAACATCGCCATGCCATTCAATACCAAAGGTATGTACCGTGGCTCCATTGATACCGAAGGCAAAGTATACATCGGCATTTACGAAGACGAGCAGCCTTGAGTTGGATGACTAATGATTGATGATGAGTGAGTGGGAGGTAAAATTTGGCGAATTTAGAAGATAGGTGTAGTAGCATACTGGGGGTAAACATGAAATACTTTTGCCGGATGAGGCTCTGCGAATTCCGGTGGCCGGCACCCGGCATCTCCCGCCCAAAATGAGGGAGACCCCGGAATTCGTGTTCACTCATCTGGGGAAAACGTCTCTAGGTTAGTTTGTCAGTACAATATAGAGGCTAGAAATCAAGAAGTTGATAGAAATTACTTTCTTGATTTGCCACCTCCAATCCCTAGAACCCAATTAACGTAGCTTTTCATTTTGCTGATGGCGGTTACTATCACGCTTGGTCTTCTTCGCCATGTTTTTTTGGAAAGCTTCGGTGAGGTTTACTCCAGTTTGATTGGCAATGCAGGTCAGTACCCAAAGCACATCCGCTAACTCATCAGCTAGCTCTTTACCTTCGTCTGATTTCTTAAACGATTGCTCGCCGTACTTCCGAGACATAAGTCGGGCCACTTCGCCTACTTCTTCGGTGAGAATTGCCATATTGGTCAATTCATTAAAGTAGCGTACTCCAGTGGTGGTAATCCACTCGTCTACTTGCTGCTGAACTTCGGCTAGGGTAATATCTTCTTTCATTATTGATCTAATTTCTTTTCCTAGATATAATCAGTGCTGCACACAGGAGGCTACTTCCGTTTCTCTGGCTAAACCAGATAGTGAACGATATTTTTATCTTCTTTGTACAGGCAGTGGAGGTTGTTCATAATTCTACATCTCGTTAGTCGTTAGACATCCCATCCATCCTGATCTATTTTTTGTCTTTAGTATTAATGATTATGGTAACTGGACCATCGTTGAGTAAACGAACTTTCATATCGGCACCAAACTCTCCAGTTTGTACAGGTTTCCCTAAAAGATTACTAGCCGCTTGTACAAACTTCCCGTAGAGCGGAATAGCAATGTCGGGTTTGGCAGCCTTGATGTACGATGGACGATTACCTTTTTTAGTACTGGCGTGTAAGGTAAACTGGCTCACTACCAACATTTCGCCCGAAATGTCGAACAGACTACGGTTCATGACACCGTTTTCGTCATTAAAAATCCGTAGATTGATAATTTTTCGGCTCAGCCAGTCGATATCTTCCTGATTATCAGCTTCCTCGATACCGAGTAAAACTAGTACACCCAATTCTATTTCACCACTTACACGACCTTCAATGGTAACTGATGCTTCAGTGACCCGCTGGATTACTGCAATCATAAATCGTCGTTTTCGTAATCCGCTAGTACCTGAATTTTGTCGGATTCAAACACATAGCGTCCGGTTAATTCTTTTTTAGCCATGCGGTACATAGCAGCAGCTACATCTTTTCCTTCTATTGGACGATACTTTCGTAAACTCCCAACCATAACCGGAGCAATCCCTCCCATTACAATCTGGGCGATTTTTTCCCCAGTTCGTTGCTCACTACGATTGCCCATCAGAAGTGAAGGCCGAAAGATATGAAAAGTAGGATATTCTAATTCAATGATCGCTTGCTCTATTTCTCCCTTCACCTGATTATAGAAAATGGGAGATTTAGCGCTGGCTCCCATTGCCGACACCAGTAAATACTTTTGAGCTCCTCTCTGGCGAGCGATCCTGGCTATTTTTAGGGGATAATCATAATCTACCTCCCGAAATGTTTCTTTAGATCCTGCCTTTTTCATGGTGGTACCCAGGCAGCAGAATACATCAGTCACATCATTGGATACATCTTTATCCGATAATCTACTATAATCGGTGATTACTGTTGCTACCCGTTTGCTGGAGGTTTCAATTTCACGACGGCTTAGTACCGAGATTTTTTGGTAGTGTCGCCCGCGAATTAGTAGTTGAAGTAACTCATTACCAATAAGACCAGTGGCTCCGGCAATCAGTGCATGTGGTTGGCTCATGGTGTGTTTCCTAAGGTTCGTTGAAAAAATCGCTGCAGATCCGAAGAGTTGGGTTGAGCTGTCCGGTCTTGCTGCTGTATCAGAACGTGATCGTTCTCTTTTGTAAATTGATACGAAAAAATATAGTCCCGTGTTAAATCAAACCATCCCGTAATGATTCCGAAGCGCAAATCATTGAACTGCGCTCCTTTATCATGGGGGCGTAAGGCGTAAAATCCTTCCGTAAAATTGATAAGACCCGCTACTTTTTCCTGAGTTTCTAAATCTTCAGTGTAAGCTTGCAGTAGCTCCGCTTGTTGCGGAATAGTTTTAAGCTGCAACGCACGATCCGAATCAAATAACGAATAATAACCAACTTGGTACTGATCCTCTTGCTTCACGATTACTGACCACAGTACATTATTGAAAAAAGTAGGGCTAGTCAGAAATTTCCCATGAGATATTGACTGTGTTGCCAAGTTTTCTTGTACCACCTGCCGCACATGTAGTTTGATAAACACCGTAATTGCCAAATAAGCCGTACTCAGTATCAGTGCCCAGCGATTTACTTGCTTTCGGTGTGGCGATTTTCGGGCGAAGAATAGTACGATAAGCGTACCGATAAGTAGTGGTAATGTGTACAGCGGGTCGATAATAAAAATAGTACGCCAGGCTATCCGCACATCACTAAATGGGAAGAAGAGCATGGTACCGTAATTGGTAAATGCGTCTAGTAACGGATGTGTAATCAGGGCGAAGAAGAATAGCCAAAACCAATCTCGCCAAGTAGCTTCTGTTTGGCTGCGATGCAATCGCCAAACCGCATACCCTAGCAGCGGGGCTAACAATGTAAGAGTAAATAGCGAGTGCGAAAATGTACGATGCGCTAATACTCCCTCCACATCAGATAGAAAAGGGTTGAGCAGTACGTCCAGATCAGGGATAGTTCCACCGATAGCACCCCACACTACCGCCCGGTTTCCTACTTTACGCCCCAGCACTGCTTCGCCTACCGAAGCCCCCAGTACTACTTGCGTTAAGGAATCCATGGACTAGTGTTTGGCTGCTTTTAGCCAGTTAGCAATTTCTTGAGTTAGTTCTTGCTGAGTTGATTTAGTTCGGTCGCGGGCGTACCAGAGTTGTAACTGTTCTGACCACTCCGAGTAATGGTCACGAAACTTCTCTCCGTAGCGTTGCCTAAACTCGTCAAATAGCTGCTGAGACGGTTCGGGTCGAGGTCCCCAAGTTCCTAGCGTTTCTAGTTTATCATTAAGACAGATAAGCTTGGGGATGGATCGACCACCATTAGTCAGGTAAGCATCCATTACTTCGAGATGCTCGTCTCGTAGCAGTAGGTAAAGCTGAATGTGGGGAGAGCTTTCAGCAATCTGAGCCATCACTGGAACAGTTTGAGCTGCGTCGCCACACCAGCCTTCAGTTAGTACTACCCAAACCCAGGATTGATTGACTTTTTCTAGTTCGGCAACTAGTTCGGGTTGTAGTTTTAACGTCTTATCTACCCGACGCATTCGGTGGACATTGAGCTTAGTGTACTCGATATAGGATGCACTTTGATTTGACCCCGTGGTTTTATCTTGGGCAAGCAGGTTGTCAATTAATTCTCGATACGCAGCGTAAGACAGTCCCGCTTCTAAATGACTTTGGTTAATTACGTTTGGCATGTTTTGCTTAACGGACGGGTTCAGCGTAGGTTTCTTCCCATTCCTGAAACTTTTCAACATCGCCCCGCACCGAGTTTACAATCCAGAGTAGAACAGAAATATCATCCATAAAGCCGAGCACCGGAATAAAATCAGGAACCAGATCAAGCGGCGATACGAAGTAGATAATTCCTGCGGTTACTAATAGTAGGCTCTTCCAAGGCGTACGCCGATAGTTGCCAGCCTGATATGAGCGTAGCATCCTGACGAAGGTATTTGCTTGATTTTTCAGCGTTTGCATACCTTCGGTATCGTTACGCAGATCACGTAACTTATCCACTGCAGCAGCAACTAAACTACGTAGGCGTTTGGGGTCTTCCAAAATGCCCTTCGCCCGATGCTTTGCTTTCTTAAAATACTTATTGTTGGTAGTATACGATTGATCAAAAAGTGCCATAACATAAATGTGTTAGAGTGTTCTGGTGTTAATACGTTATAGTGCAATAGTGTTATGGGGTTACAGTTTCAAGTTTAGGCACGAAAATAGTTCGTTCGCTCAATCCATAATACTATAACACCTAAACACTTAGAACCACTGAATATACTGAAAGTTGGATAAAGAACGAATCTCTGTCCGAATCATCTAAAATAACTCCCTTACCTCTCGTTTTATCTCAACCAATGCCTGGACAATCGGACTTATCTCCCGTTGCGCCTGAATCTCTAGAGCCTTCTTGGCTAGATCTAACGAGCGGGCTTCCGGATGAAGCGCATCAGCAGCTTGGTTAACCGTAGCGATGATATCTTCTACCGCTTGCGTGGTTAGCTGCCATACTTGATCACCCACATAGATTTGCTGCGATAAATTATGGTTATACTCCTCCCGTACGCTAGTAGTTAGCACATGCTGAAATTCTTTGGCTGAGTAGCTACTGTCATTTAATCGTAAAATAAGATTGTTAGGCGAAATACGCTCCAGCAACATACTTAGTCGCTCGTAGGCTTGTAGGCGAATAGGTAGCATAGTCTCTACTCCTTTTGCCTTGAGACTGTTCATTTGCTCCGCTATCTCTTTGTTGAGAAAGGACTTCACTGTGATATACATAGCGTACAAAACCGCTGCTGCCGGAAGCAAAATTTTTATAAACTCAATAATTACCGATTCGTTCATACATTTGTATCGTGAAGTGGTTTGAGTAAAAGTAGCTTTTCTATCGCATACATGGCAAGCACTCTCGCCCGCATGTACAGGTTTTTATCTTTTTACACTAATTTTTATTCGTTATGATGCCAGTTTCGCTATCGAAAAGGGCGCTGGAGGAGGTAAAAGACACACTGACTCACAAAAATATCCCACCGGGTTATGGCCTTCGGGTAGGTATAAAGGGAGCCGGTTGCGCTGGAGTATCATACGTTTTAGGCTTTGATCTGAAATCAGAGAAGGACGTGGAGTATGACTTAGATGGAGTTCCAGTGTACGTAGCCAAAAAGGATGTGATGTATTTACTAGGAGTACAGGTAGATTTTTACGAAGGGAACGACGCTCGAGGCTTTACTTTTGTGAAACCATAAATCTAAATCAGGATCAGGATTTACAGAATTCTGCTGGATGAATAGGATTTGACTTCATACTCTGAAAAACTAGTGTGAGCTTAAAACGCATACAGAAACCTTCATAACAATGGGCTACCCTCAAAACATAAAAGTCACAGTAGATGCAGTGGTTTTCACTAGCGATCATAAAGAAGTGCTACTAATTCAGCGCAAGAATGATCCTTTTCGGGAGCAGTGGGCACTACCGGGTGGATTTGTAGAAGATGATGAGGATCTAGACACCGCTGTCGCCCGCGAACTAGAGGAAGAAACCGGAGTAGCCACCAATGGCTTTCGCCAGATTCATGCTTTTGGTAAACCTGATCGCGACCCACGCGGACGGGCTATCTCAGTGGCGTATTATGTAGTAGTCAATAAAGTAGATTTTCAACCTAAAGCGGCCACTGATGCCCAAGCAGTACGCTGGTTTTCTTTAAATGACTTACCTAAACTAGCTTTTGACCACACCGAAATTCTAGCTTGTGCTCAGAAAGCTTTGCTTTAGAAGCACTATCGAATAAAAAAGGAGGCGAAAGTACCTCCTTCAAATAGATTTGTAACGGAACCTATATCTCCTGAGCCGTCTCAAAGAGAAACCAAGTTCGCTCTTCGGTTTGATCTATGTACTCCTCCAAGATACTGGTAGTAGCCACGTCATTTACTTCGCTGGTAATAGCGTGAGCCGCTCGCATTCGCGCTGCCATTTCCTTGTTTTCATTCATCAGATCCAGTAGCATATCTCGAGGTTTAACAAAGTCTTGATCATCATCCTTCACTTGCTGTAATTGGGCAACGTGTCCAATTGAACGGATAGTATTGCCACCAACTTTACGTACTCGCTCAGCAAGGGGATCAACCGTAGCTAGTATTTCGGCAGCTTGTTCGTCAAACATCAGATGGTAATCACGAAAATGGCGTCCCGCCAGATGCCAGTGATAATTTTTTGCTTTTATGTACAACGCTAGCGCATCTGCAATAATAGGGTTGATGGCTTTGGCGATTCGCTCTCCAGCTCCATCTTCTAAATCAGTTGGCGTAGCCAGTCGCTTATATGGTGTAACTAAGTCCATAATTCTTTAATTAAGACAGTTAAAAAAACGTTTCTAATTCTTAATTTAAGAACGAATTAGTCAATGTAGTGTTTACACTTTCCAGCAATTTATAATTGATATAAATTATTGACAGTCAGAAATTTAATAGGAATGAGCCATATCGGTAGGGGTCACGATAATGTAGTCGGCTATACCCTGTTTTTCTTCCTCTAAACTATTCAATGTAGCCTGTTCTACGCAGGAAACAGTCTTTATATTTAGATCAGATGAGCGCTGCTTGAGGTACCAGTAAACTCCTTCAAAATTATCGCTGTGGTAAGAACCATTTAGGTGCAGAAATATTCCTGCATTGGGCAGGTTTTGCTGGATAAAGTGCGCCATGGTAGCATCTTTAATTACCTGAGCTTGCACCATTTTTTCACCACTCATTCCGCTATGGGTATGCTCCCCCATCATATCCAGCATATTCTGGTAGCTCGGTAGGGAAGTATCAATGATAACAGGAAGTGGGGCTACCCACCGTTTAGCCTGAGTACCTAAGCTATTCAAGCGTTCTATACCTTCCCGGGAAACTAAGCTAGCGTAGCGACGGGGAATATTGGTAGCAATCACAGCTATACTATTCTTTTTGGCAAAGTCTACGACAGGAGCGTAGTCGGTAGCGTAATTGTTCCAAAGCTTGGCTTCTTGAGAAAAATGCCTTTCTTCAATTGTCCCGTTTATATATTCCTCTATCAACAACTGATTATCTGCTTCCAGCATTTCTAACCCTACTACTAGACTACTATCTCGAGCGTATAAATCCTTTGCTACTTGTAGTTCCAGCCAGTGCACCAGCGCATTATTGTGAATCTCGCCAAATAGCACTATATCAGCTTGGCTTAATTCGTGAAGCATACTATCGTAAGCAACTTCTACTCCGCCTTGGTCAAAAATTCGGTAAGCAGGTTTATTTACCATCCCAACATAAGTAAGTAGAATGATACCAAATATCCAGTTCATCATTTTCGTTCTTCCCGCAAAGTGACACAAGCCCGACGGCACACTCCTCCCAATGGTGGATTAAATTTAGAGACCTGAACCTCTACTGCTTTTACCTGGGGAAACTGCTGAAGTACCCGCTGGTTAATTCGGTGGGCAATATGCTCTAGTAGCTTGGCAGGCTGCTCCATTTCCTCTTTTACAGTTTGGTACAGCTTAGCGTAATCAATCGTCTCTCTGAGCTTATCGTGAATGGCGGCACTCATTACATCAGCTTCCACAATTACGTCTACATTATATCTGTTTCCTGTCTTTCGCTCTTCTTTATGATAGCCATGGTACGCAAAAAACTCCAACCCCTCTAGCAGTATCTTCGCCATAAGTTTAGTAATCAGTCAATTTCGTCAAAAAAAGATTTTTTCTTAGCCGTTGGCTCTTTTGAGCTAGCTTCGGCTTCTGACTCTGGGGTTTCGTCAACTTCATTTAACTGCTCCGTTTCAGCTTCAGCATTGTGTAAGGGCGGGTTTCCATTCTTAGGTTCAGGTGGGGAAATGGACTGATCTTCAGTATTCAGTGGCTCTGGTTCTGGTGGTGAAACTTCCGACAGCTTTTGCTCAAACTCATTGGTTTGCTGAGAAACATAATCATTATATTCTTCGCGAACTGTCGTTGCTTCTGGGGCACTTTTTTGTAGCGACGAACGGCGTTCGCGGGCGCGTTCAGCTGCTTGTAAGGCTTTCTGAGCAGCATTCTCTAATTGGAAGAGCAGATCATCGTATTGCCCCTCAGCTTGCTGGTAGCTCTGCTTAAGCTCCTGAATGCGGGTTTCCATCTCATCGATCATATTTTTAGCCTTACCCTTCGCCTGATCTAAGATCTGCTGCCCTCTCGATTTAGATTCGTTAATAATTTCTTCGCCTTTAAGCTCGGCTTCTCGAACCTTTAGCTCGGCACTTTTATTAGCCTGCTCTACCAAATTAGCTCCAGTATCTTCTGCCGTTTTCAGGGTTTTATATAGTGAGCTTTCTACTTCGCGCAGCTTTTCTACCTCCTTTTGCGAAGCATCTAAGCGGTAGCGCATCTCGCGATTTTCTTCCAGGATACGTTCCCATTCCTGCGACATGGTTTGCAGAAAAGCATTTACTTCATCTTTATCGTAACCGCGAAAGTTGCGCTCAAACTCTTTTTGTCTTATTTCAGCGGGAGTAATTTTCATAGTGTTGTAACGTGTAACGTTGTGGGTAGATTTGTTATTCTGACTACCACTCCAAATTCCACACCGACAAAGTGCGGTCATCGCTAGCCGATACAATCGGCTGATCTAATCCGTTTTCGGAATAATCCAGCCAAAGCAGTCGGTTTACTGATGTTCCGTGTCCAGTATGTCTAGCTTTATCAATAACCTTCAGTAGCTGAAAACGTTCAGCATCCCATATTTTCACCGACTTATCCATACTACAAGTAGCAAAAAATCGGCCATCTGCCCTAAAATCAATATGATTGATGGCGTACATATGGGCAACTATACTCTCGTGAAGTTCATAATTTTTTTGGGTATCCCAAATTTTCAGATGAGCATCCCGACTTCCCGACAATAGAAATCGATGGTCTGGAGTAAATTGTAGGGTAAAAACTGAGTTCTTATGAGCGTTTATCGTTTTCTTGAGTTGGTACGATGAAAGATCAAACACTCGGATGCAATTATCACTGTAGCCTACAATGAGTTCATTGTTTCCTAAGTGGATAGCGATACTTCGGGCTCGTTCATTAGACTCCTGTATACGATGTAAAATTGCCAGCTTCTGATAGTCTAGCACAGTAACTTGCCCGTCACTAGTAGCTACAAAAATTTTATCCCGATAGGTTGCTATATCAAAAATAGATGCCTGGGTCATTTTTAGTGACCCCAGCGACTTATGCTGTTCTAGATCAATGATATGAATACCTTCGTAGTTTTGACCTACCAGAAGATGATTAAAGTGAGCATTAAAATGCAAAGCGTATACCGAAGCTTCTACTTTGGCTATTACTTTCCCTTGTTCGGGCTCCTGTAGATCCCAACGGACTACCATGCCATCGCCTCCACCTGAAATAAATACTCCAGCTTCTTTTGTAGGAGCCAATGTATAAACGCAGTCCTTATGCCCCCGTAGGGTATGAATCTTTTGTACATTTGGTTGCTTCATCGTATGTTGGTTAACCTATGCCGCTAGTAAAGTTAGAAAAGATCAATCAGAATTCTTCCTGGGCACTATGGAAGATTGAAGAAACCGAAGAACAGTTGATGAAATACGTGCAGCTTCCGACTGATGATACGGGGGAATTGCATGATATTCATCATCCAGGCAAAAAACTAGAGTGGCTGTCAGGACGTGCAGCCCTCCGCGCCCTATTAAATGCAGAAAACCATACTAGATTTCGTATTAGTAAAGATGATAAGGGAAAACCCTACCTACCCGAATGGGGTTTTCATATCTCATTGGCCAATTCTTTTCCTTACGGAGTAGCTATTATTCATCGACATCAGCCAGTCGGAATCGATATTGAAAAGCCTTCCACTAAGCTTTTACGGGTAAAGCATAAGTTTCTTAATTCATCAGAAGCTGAATATGTGCAGGATGATTTAGAAAGGCTTTGTATTTATTGGGCTACGAAAGAGTCTCTCTACAAACTCTACGGTCGTAAACAGTTAAGTCTCAAGCAAAATATTGAAGTTAGTCCTCCAACTAATCGGCAAGTTTCGGCGTCTATATTATTAGAAAGCCGAGCGACCCAATTTCAGCTAGATACATACCACTGGGATGGATTTTGCATCGTGTATAGCTGTATTGATTAGCTATATTCTTAATTTACTCACAAACCTTACTTATATCTTACATTGTTATCTTTAAAAAGCAATATTTTTTCTATATTAGGTATAAATATGAGGTTATGCTGAAGGTTACTTACAACATATTGATTGGGGCGATAATTTGTATTCTGAGTACGTCATTCTACCCTCAGTCTGACCAAATCCAGGATTTTACCCTTCCCGACGTTGTAAGTGGTACAGATTTCTCTCTTTCCCAGTATAAGAATGCTGAGGCCGTTGTTATCATCTTTACCAGCCTATATTGTCCTTATGCTAAATTTTATGATAACCGTATTTCCAAACTAACCGATGAGTATCGGAATAACTCAAAAGTCCGATTTGTTCTAATTAACCCCAACAACCCTAATAAGAGCCGAGCTGACGCGCTAGATAAAGTTGCTGCTTCTGCTAAAAGTCGCCGCTTGGGTGTTCCTGTTCTAATTGATCATCTGCAGCAGGTTACCGATATGTTAGGAGCCGAAAAAACACCCGAATCTTTCGTACTTGTCCCTCAGCAGTCAGGCTCTTTCAAAGTTGTTTATCGGGGGGCTATTGATGATAATCCTCAGGTAGCAGAAGATGTGCGGCATCACTATCTCAAATCTGTAATTAATGCTATCTCTCAGCGACAGCCGATCGTTATCGATAATACTCCAACTACAGGCTGCATGATCAAGCGATAGTACACTATCAAGAGTGCTCTTTAAGAACTTCCCTTAGATACGATAAAAAGTCAACCGAGAATTCTTTCCGCCGGAGGGCAAACTCCACCGTCGTTTTCAAAAAGTCTAGCTTGTTTCCAATGTCGTATCTCTTTCCCTCAATAGTATTTGAGATAAGCATCTCCCGCTTCATCAACAAGTGTAAAGCATCCGTTAGCTGAACTTCATTACCCTTCCCTTTTGGAGTATTTTCTATAGCCCTGAAGATTTCAGGGGTCAAGATATACCGACCGGCAATCGCCAAGTTAGAAGGTGCTTGCTTAGGAGAGGGTTTTTCTATCAGACTTTGTACTTCTACCAGCCTTTCACTGATGTTCTTGCCTCCAGCAATACCATAGCGAGAAACTTTATCCCTAGGTACCTCTTCTACTGCAATAATAGAACAGCGGTATTGCTCGTAAGTATCTATCAATTGCTGGGTAACCGGAATCACCGAACTGACGACAGTATCACCTAGCAGAACGGCAAACGGCTCATTCCCAACGTGTTGACGGGCATGATAAATGGCATCGCCTAAGCCATTTACCTCTTTCTGTCGGATGTAGTGGATGTTTGCCATATCAGCAATCCGCATTACTTCATTATAGAAGCTTTCGTCTTCTTTTTTGGCTAGGCGTGATTCTAGTTCAAAATTTCGATCAAAATGATCCTCAATAGTCCGCTTCCCTTTGCCCGAGATAATCAAGATATCGTCAATCCCTGAGTCTACTGCCTCTTGCACTACATACTGAATAGTAGGAGTATCAATAATCGGAAGCATCTCTTTAGGCTGAGCTTTCGTAGCAGGTAAAAATCGGGTTCCCAATCCGGCAGCCGGAATAATTGCTTTTCTGACCATGTTCTAGAATATATAAGGTTTAATTACCCTTGCATTAATTTTCTTGAGTTCTACTACCAACTTATTTAGCACTTCATCGTCTTTGTATACTCCAATAATCGATCCTCCCGAACCGGTGAATTTGGCTGAGGCACCACACCGTCGGGCAGTGGCTACTAACTCCTTATTGCTATCACTAATATTCATAATCTTGCATCGTAAGTCAAAGTTTTTATCCATAAGCTGATGCAACTTTTTTTCATCCTTTTTCTGAATAGCTTCTTTTCCCTTATCAGCTAGCACTGCCATTTCATTAATCGTTTTGATTACACCTTTATCGCCGTTATCAAATCGCGTCCTCACATCATTAAAAACTGCACCGGATACTTTTCCCAAATCTGTTTTGTAAGCCAGGTATAGTTTAGGGAGAAGGGCTGGATCCAGTCTTTCATATTCTCCTCGTCCCTCTTGTTTCATAATATGCTCGCTAAAATCCATATGTACACATCCTTCGTACACCTGAGCTACTCGATCCTGAAGTCCAGCATTAATACCTAACTCATCTACTTCAGCTGAAAGTATTAGCGTTGGAAGTATTTCTGGTGGAATTTCTACTTGATAGTATTCCATCAGAGCACGCATAGTTGCCGTAATAATAGCACTTGATCCTGCTAAACCAACCTGACGAGGGATTGATGAGTGATAGCGAATTGTAAAGTTTTTACTGGTTAATCTGATCTGCTGCTGCTCAGCATATTCACAGAATCGCTTGATAGCCGCCTTAATAAGCCGCGATCCACCGTAGTATCCAGTTAGCTTTACCGAGTCTACAAGGTGATAAATATTTCGGTATACATTAATGTCCTGCTCTTGCGGTTCTATTTGCAGTTCGGGAGAAGGGTAGAGCGAAATTCTTGCTCCAAAATTACGGACGATGATTGATATAGTCTTCCCAAAATACCCATCGGTAGGGTTTCCAAGTAAACCTGCCCGGGCGTAGGCAGTGGTTTCAATAATTCCGTGGCTCATATTTGGCGTTAATGTATGCCAAATATAAGGATAAATCTTATTGTAGAGGTGATGGGTAGTAGGAATAGGGCAACAAAAAAGCCCCACATCTTATGAAGA